>Ga0099825_1010537_pt1 | contig 10109 bp, 5 predicted proteins | sample SiratroredBW_FD_76838 | JGI IMG/M metagenome (GOLD analysis project Ga0099825, IMG submission 76838) | Root nodule microbial communities of legume samples collected from California, USA - Siratro red BW | ecosystem: Host-associated > Plants > Roots > Nodule | place: USA: California | collected... | reverse complement strand
TTTTTTTTTTTTTTTTTTTTTTTTTTTTTTTTTTTTTTTTTTTTTTTTTTTTTTTAAGAAAAAAGTATTGAACAATTAACAATTATGTCATTTCTTATATTATAGAAGTTAATTTTTTTAATGAGTAATTTCTTTAAAGAAATTTAACTTAATATATAAGCTTAGGACATGTGTCATGAAAGTAACATATGACATAAAAAGGTAAAAATATATATTATTTCAATTTTAAGCATAATTATTTAACAGAGAATTGCCTTTCTTTAAAATATAGAATGGATGAATTTTATAAATTATATACAGGCAAACAATGATTTATGACTTTTATAAAAAGTTATTTTTACTTTTCTTATCAATTATATATTAAATAATTATTTTTTCAGTCTATGTCATTTTTTTATATCTGATATTTTAAAATATCTTTGTTAAGTTTTCCTAGGCAGATTAAAATAATTAGTAATTTAACTGTAATTCATATCAGTGAAAGTAAAATATAACGTTATGCAAATTTTATTTTTATGTCAAAAAATTCAAGTGGTGGTACTATTGCTTTGATTATAAATTTAAACAAAAAAAAATATTTCATTGATTTAAATATGAGTAAATTTTAATTACCTCAACCTGAATTAATGCTAATGTTACTTTAAAAATATTCTTATTAATGTTATTATTTAAAAAAACATTCTATGTTAAACTTATGTACCATCCGACCCAAATTTATTACCGCTCATAACTAATTTCAAATCTTAATGGTCATTTTAGTAATTACAGTTCGATAATATTTTAAATAAAATCATATCAACTTATTGACTCAATATATCAATTTTAAGATTACATATATAATTAACTAGTGAACTAAAAAATATTTAAATATTATTACGATAAACTCTATTAATATACGTATAAAATTATATCATCAAGAATACTATTTAGCTAATTTATATTAAATTAACTTATTATAATCCGAGCGACAAATTGAATATGTCCTAAAAGTATATCATATCAAATTTCTCAAACTTAAATTGGTTATAAAATTTTCATAGATCATGGAGTTGTGGGAGAACACAAGCCTCTACTTGCCAAGACTTCATTTTCTTTATCCGACCTTAACTCAAAACTATTATTGATGAGTGAAAATCGTAATTGCGAGATTAAAATAAAGATTAAATCTACAAAGAGGGTGATTTGCTTTATATATCTCAGTTTAATTGAAAATAAAGAGATAAAAAACTAATAAATTTGAGTATTATTATTTTTCTATAAATGTTTATGGAGAAGACTAATGTTAATTGAGTATTATTATTTTTTCTAGTAAGAATGAATTTTAAAAAAATAAAGGATAAAATTATAACTAATATTTAAATTTATGAATTATGATTTTAGATATTTCCAGAACTTGTCCTATATTTTCTATTCTTTATATGTTTTTCAAAACAATTATTATTATTTTCCTATTCGGCCATTCTATGTAGATATGGCTTTATTTAAATCAATCGTATCCAATTAAAATTGGTTTTGAAGTAAGTTTTTCAATTTATTTGTAAATTATTATTTACTCTTCATTAGCAAATTCTTTTAAGATAAAATTAGTTAACTTGGTTTCAAGGTTAACATTTAGACTCGAGATTCTTCGCTTCCAAGAATATACGTTTCCGACAAAGATTGCAAGTCCTGAGCAATTGTTAGATTTACTAATACATATAATCCTAATCACTTGTACAGTTAAGGACAAATATTTGAGAAATATTTTTCCAAAATACTATTCATAGATGTTATTATTTTTCATGCTCTTCTATTTTAAAAGTTATGCATTCTTTGAAAGATTATTTTATTTATTCGAATTAGTGAAAGATATGTTTCTTTCTGTTGTGTTAGATGACTTCAATCAACTATTTAAGTGTTGGTGTGAATTGTATTTATAATTTTGGTATCCAACATTTATGAAAGATGTTTATGATGATTGTAGTTGAAACTTTATTCATACTTTAAAATATGGAACGTTATCAATCAAATTCAAGCTTCATAAGATATAATGTTATGAATTTCTTACTCATATATAGTGTCCTTTAATCAATATTAATTAGTTTTCACCTTTAAAATACTAGTTTAAATTGAATATTAATAAACATTCTTTGAAAAATTAAAGAATATTTTATTTTCGAAACTTGGTTGAGACTATTATTATAATTAGATTAGTGATTAAGTTAGTTTTTAATATGTATTCCTATTAGATTGTGTTGCATCTTCAGTTTAAATTCAAGTAGATAAATACATACAAAAATTATTTTGTGAAACTATTTAAACATTGACTATTAATATCATTGTCAATGGTGACATCAACTTTAATTATTTTTTATTCACTTCATTATAAGATTCATAGTTTACATCTTTGGATTAACAACTTTTTTTTAAGTATGTTTATAAATAAGATACCATGTTTATTGATAATGTGGAAAAGTATGAATCATCTTTCTTTTGGGAGATGTGTGCTTGTTTATTTATTTTTTATTTGCTTTTCTGTTGATTTACTTAGTCTTACCCACTTTTGTTTTCTTTATATTTTCATTAATAAAAAATAAGTGTTTATTTAAGAACATATTATATTAAAAAATTTACAATAATCAAGGATTTTAATTCTCAGTGAAAATAATATTTGGTCAAACTTTCTCACCTCCCGGTCAAATCAAATTGGTATAAGACCAAAATTTTGGAACACAGAGAAGGACGCATATTTAAGTTAGTCAAAACATGTTTAATTTATTATATCTTTGACTTTATTTTATATTATCATTAATTTTAGTTTTATATTTATCTTTTCATCATGTAATAAATATCAATTTCATGGACTACACGAATTTATTATCTAATTTTGTTCTGTACAAATGAAAAATGGATATTTATTGAAATATCCAGTTATATATTTAATATTTACAAATCAATACTTGCAATCCCAAGTTTTCTTGATTATATATAAAATAATGTGAATATTCTTTAGTCTATAAATGATAAGTTACACAACTATAATTTAATTCCTTATTTAATATTGATAATAAATACGACTTAATTGTGTGTACGAAATGAGTAAAAGTTATTCAAATTGAATAGTTAAAACACAACAAAATTTAAAATATTTGTAAATTAACTTAAATTCGCCCCTTTAAATTTTATTTTTTATAAATAAAAAATTAAAAGTATTTTTTTAATATATATTATTTAAATTTAGAATAATTCAAAAGTTTATTCAAATAAAAATCAAATTAAAAAAATAAAAGACAAAGTACTTTGTCGATGAGAGTAATACAAGACAAAAAAGTGATTTCATATTTAATTATTGATAAAGTCAATATATAATGTATTTCTACTAACATGATATTAAAGTCAATATATAATATATGATTGGATTATAGAAAATAAAATAAAATAAATTCCTGAACTTATTTTGGATTTTTGAAAATTTTCTTGGTTGATATTAGTCTATGAGCTGCAAACATGAATTACCTAGAAATATCAAATTCCAAAACCCCAACCAAACACGTCACACATTGAAAAAAGCATCGCACAGTGTTGTGTGTGCAATTTCTCTCTCTCCCTCTCTCCCTCCAAACTGCAATGGCTTTCTCTGCAATCTCTGCTATGCACTCTCCTCAATTTGTTCGCGTTCCTACCTCCTTGCCTCAATCTTCTTCACCCTCTGTTCGATTTTCACCGCCAAATCTAAAACGCCCGAAACCAATCTCCATTCGATCCGTTTCTGTCCCCGGTACGCGTTACATCCTTATATTTCCTCGTTTGTTAATTTCCTGTTAATTAGCAACATCCATGACAAATATCATATTGGAGATTATAATTTCCTGGCTTAGAAAAATGATAAATATTTATAGTTTCTAAAAAGAGGGCACTTTCTTCCATTTGAAGATTTTGTTCGGAAACCTTTGCGAATGATTTCGTTTCCATTTAATTAGAGATGGGATTGTTTGCTAGAGTTTGTTGGCTTTGAGTTCATGGTTGGTATTGGTATGCAGAACTGGGGTTCTGCCTACCCTAATTTCTCGAAAGGTGTATAGACCAGGGTGACGATGAATTTTGATCGGTTGATGCATGCACCGGAACTCTCCTGTTTTTGCTTCCTTATATGAAATTTCAACATAGTAGACAACTTTCTTACCCTTTCGTTTAGGGTTTGTTTGGGTAAATAAGTTGGGGCTTATTAGAAAAACTTATTGATAAACACCTCTAGAAAAGGAAAATAAGAAGGAAATATGAAATTAGTTTCTCCATTAACAAATTTTTCTGTTAATTTATACATGAACTAATTTGTAGAAATTATTTTCTATTAGGTTCTCCAAAATCTTAAGCTAATTTTAACTTGGATAAATTAAATTCATTTTTTCTTTCTTTTTCTTTCCTAAGAGTGTTTCTGGAGATATTTCCTCCTAACAGACCTTTAATTATTCACTTGTTGAATTAGTGTCCAGTATAGTTGCTTTTACAATCTAAGAAAAAATAAAGTTATACTGTTTTTTATAGAGAAGTTCTAAACTGTTTTCATTAGTTATTATCCTGTATTGATTCGATTAGTTATAAATAACAAGAAAAGACTCCCAAACCTTTTGTGTCAAGATATTTGTATAGAGAATAGTGTCAAATTCTCTTATACAATTGACACATGACATGACTTATTTGCTAAATATCTTGCCGTTTGCGGTTCCCTTTCATGCACAACAAGTTTTAAATATCATATTTCTTAATATGTAAGAGAAGAATGGGCGTAGGGTACAAATAGATATTTACAGGGAAATATGAGACAAATAGGACAATAGACAAATATAGAGGTAGATTGGTTGCAAAGGGATACACTCAAATTTGTGGAATTGATTATGAGGAGACGTTTGGTTCAATAGTAAAGATAAATACAGTTTGATTTCTTCTTGTTTTGACATTTCGTTTGGGACTTACACCAGGATGTGAAGAATGTCTTTCTTCATGGAGCTTATGTCGATTCCTCAATGATTTGAAATTCATCATTGTAGAAGGAATAAAATGTGTCTCCTAAAGATGAGTTTATATGGCCTTAAACAATCTCTAAAAACATTGTTTGGAAGATTTACGAAAACAATGGTTTCTTTAGGATACAAGTAATGTTCGGGAGATTATACTTTATTCATTAAACGCTCTATTATAGGTAAATTCACCATATTGTTAGTCTATGTGGATGATATGATTATTACAAGAGATAATGAAACAAAAGATTGAACTTAAAAGAAAAATTTATCTACCTTTGAATATTGTATATCTCTTGGAGAAAGTATGGTAACTTGGAGAAACAAAAAGCAAGGTGTGATGAAAATCATACTAGAAGATCTTAAAATAAAGGTTGACATTCATATATAATTGAACTATGATAACAAGTTAGCCTTGAGCATTGCCAATAATCTAGTAAACCATGATAAGACCAAACATATTAAAATTAACGTGCACTTCACCAAAGACAATTTTGAGAGTATTGTGATTACAACTCATGTCTTTACAGGACTTCAAATAACATACATTTTCACTAAGAGGTTTCTTTAGAGCAGATTCCAAGATTTTCGTAGGCAAGTTCGATATTTATTTACCAACTCGAGAGGATTGTTATAAATGATGGATTATTAGGATAAAAATATCTTTAATATTTCCATAGTGGTTATGAGAAAATGTCTTTAGAATCTTTCCATTTATTTCAGCATATTTTTATTCTCTTATTTTGAAGAGTTTGATTGTTACAAATAGAGATAATGAGAATAATTGGTTTAGTTGTTATCAATAAAATAATTATTTATTTCCTGGAGAACTATCTTAGAAAGTTATTTAGATTAGTGCTCTCTAAGTAAATCCAAGAAAAAACTAGTCATCTTTTATCAACATTCACCCAGTTTTAATATTATAATATTATAATATTATTAACTATAGTGCAGCCGTATACTTTGAATTTTGTTATATACCAGTGTGTGCTATGCGAAATGCTTTTTCCACCTTATTCAGCACTTATTTAATCTCTGTTTTCACTCTTCTCGCCTATCTTTCAGCTGCACCAGCCTCTGGGTCTGTGGCCCCTGCAATTTCTCTTACGGATAACGCACTGAAGCACTTGAATAAGATGAGGTCTGAACGAAATGAAAATTTATGTTTAAGAATAGGTGTCAGACAAGGTGGGTGCTCTGGTATGTCATACACAATGGATTTTGAAGACAGGGCTAATGCAAGGCCAGATGACTCCATCATCGAGTATGAAGGCTTTGAAATTGGTATGATTCACATATTGTTTCTTTTAATTCACAAGGAACTATTAATCTCGTGGTTTATACAGAGAAGGGGTGGTTAAAATATTTGACATGCTTTAGCCACCTTTTCTTCTTTCTTCCTATTTTTCTTCTTTCCACTCCTATCCACCCCAAAATTGGGTGGACATTTATCATTACTATTCAGGAAATGCAAGTGAATCTCCTACTAGTTCTATGGCGTTTCAATGGGAAACAAAACAATTCGAAACTAAGTTGAATTGAAAGATTGGTCCCCTCAACATGAACTCTTGTACTTCTTTTTCAGCTTCGATTGTCAAAGTTTTGCATGGAGCAACAGTTAAAAATGTTGCTGTTATTATTGTTGTTTTTAAAACTACATTTGGATTGCTTCCAGTACTGAGCATACTGTAATGGGTAAACAAAAGAAAAAAAAACAGTGAGCAAACTGTCTCCCAACTTACGCCAGAGCAAAAATGATGCATGTATATATGGTGATTATGGTATTAGAGAATTTCCTGCATATTTTTCTTTCTTTAGTCCACCGTCTTATAATTTTCTATGCTCAATGTAACGACTGCATCACTCCATGTTTAAAATTTTTGCTTCGGTCTTAATACCATAAGCCACTGTATTTTTGACTTCTCTATTTATTTCTGCAGTTTGTGATCCTAAAAGCCTACTCTTCATATTTGGTATGCAATTAGATTACAGTGATGCTCTGATTGGGGGAGGCTTCTCTTTCAAGAATCCTAACGCTACACAGACTTGTGGATGTGGTAAATCCTTTGCCGCCGAAATGTAAAATCATGTTTATAGACAGTAGTTGCAATACTAAGGTGATTTTTTCTAGCAACACTCTGGACCGAACATACACTGTTATCTCTAACATAAATGAATATGTGCATTGTCAGAAAAGAAGTACTAAACATTTGTGTTTGAATTATTGTTTGTATCTTTTGTGCTACATCATCAATCATGCATTTTTTCAATTGTTTAGGGAAGTCTTTTTGTTGAGACAGAAATTAGATAAAAACTGTTGTATTTTATACAACTTGGTGCAACTGATTCATAAAAAATAATCATGTTTCTCATTTATAACATTTTAGTTCGGGAACATTATTGAAAAATGTTAATACTGTATTCCCATCAATTTTTGTTCAATATAATTTAATCGTGACTTCTAAAAAAGTTATTTATTAATCTCTTAGCTAATAATTTTCATAAGGTGCATGTTTGTGGGATCTGTAAACATTGGATGTTTTGTCACAATCCCGGATATCTATGTTAGAACCAAAGACTAACTCCTCAACGTCTGGCTGTTTAGGGAATTAATTAAATTTTTCTAACAAATATGTTTTCAATGTTACAACATTAAGGGAGAAAGTGATCTTTTTAACTTAAAAAGAAATGTCTTATTATCGCATACAAATCCAAGACTTACAAAATGTACTAGTTACTTCTTATATTGCTTAACATTTTTTATATGGAAAAGTACCTTTTTAATTGACGTTTACTAAAAATTTAATAAAATTAAAAATTGTGATATGATACTTTTCGATACATTATAAAAGAATATGAAAATAATTTCAATATTCAACATGTAAAATATAGTTATTAAATAGCAGATGTTAACTTTCAAACAAATACTTATAAAGATACTAACAGTTAAGGAAATGCTCTAGATTTAGGGTTTAGAAAAAAATGAATATAAAAAATTATCCTGATGTTGATACCCTTTGTATGACAAACCTCTTATTTATGGAGGAATGATATTCAGAATATACATTAACATATAACACCAAGAAGTATCATTATGTTGGAGATGCATCTCATAACTCAAACCAGAAGCATAATGGTTTATACTTTAACGATCCGCATAACAAATGATAATGTATTCTCACACACACATATCAAGCAAAAAATTTTACACAATTAAAGTATTTCAAAAATATACAAAAAAAATATACATAAAGGTAAATGCAAAATGAATACACATTAGGTAAAAGTTGTTTATGTCTATGGAGAGCCACTTCTAGACCTGCAATATTATCTATCTATAAAGGTAAGTTATCAAAAGAGTGTGATCGACAGATTTACAAGTTAATTATGATTCTAAACACATCAAATTAATCCAACAAAATTTATTTAATTTATTTCAAATATCTATTGGTGTTTTAATGAATACAAGATAACAAATTATAAATTCTAATATTTTAAAGAAGACTTATATTTAACAGGTTCTTTTTATATAATAACAATTATTTATTTTAAATACTTTAGATATTTACAAGGATTCCATCTTCATAAATGAGGGTAAATGCATTGCTTGAATAATTATATGATGGAACAAATGTAGTGTTTGTGTTGAAATGCTTACTTAATTTCTCAATCATCTAATATTTTAATATAAAAATATAAATCTTTTTTTAATAATAATATGTTTATATATTACGAACTTTAAGTTTACTCTCCATATCATATAAGTGATGTGATATCAAGTAATTTAATTTAATATAGCATACATCAAGTCAACAATACATATTATATTCCATTGCAATATACATATCAAATTCATACATAAATATTTAAAGGCATGTATAAAGATCATATATCCTAATATTAATTTTTTTTATTGAGAATAAAAGTTCCTTTATCCACTAAAAGAGATTTTGCTAACTAAATTTTGATCCACCAAAATTATCAATTCCGACCATCCTAACGAGTTCAATCATAAAAGAAATAAAAAAAAATAAATCAGTCATAGCTATTCGAGAATAGTAGAATAAAACTATGACATCGGTGTTTTTTTAGCCTTACAAATAAAATTGAGTAAATTATAGCAATATTTTCTTATATTTTTAAATTTAATTTTTTTATTTTTTACTACTTATTATTGCTTTTAACTAAGAAATATAAGTGTATTATCCTAAAACTAATGTAAGTTAAAAAAGAGTGAAAAGGTAATATTTTAAAAATATAATTTATTCAAGTAAACCAGGTGAAGAGAGAAGGACAGGGGATTTCCACGTGGCAGAGCATCCAACGGCTGAGAATTAAGGAGACGCCATGTATGGTGGATGAAACGTAGGGTGCAGTGTACCCTAGCAGATTAGTAGTGGCAGTGTTATTCGCGGTCTCATTAGGGAGAAAGAGAGGCATCAAAGCGAAAAACAAAGGAAAGCCCTAACAAACGCATTTGGGAGAAGGCTGAACGAAGAACATTCCTCACTCATGGCACTCTCTTCTCGTCTCTTTTCCAAATCCAAATTGGTATCTCTCATTTCCTCTCTGCAATTCCTTCTCCATGCATTATCCAACCATTTTTCCTCACATTCTTATTTCTGATTCTCTCGTTGAATCTCGGGATCTGCATTAATTTCAATACATCTTGCGCTATCTGTTTGCTTATCTCGATAATTTTAAATCCAAGTTGCGCGACAAAACGGACAATTCACGATATATTTCGAGGGTTAACATGTTGTTTTTTCATTTCTTTTGGTCGATTAGGTTTTTCTTTCATCGCTGATTCTATTGATTGGGGAAATAGCTTGCTTGCACCCTAGGAGTTGTTGATGCATTGGGATTCTTTGTTTATCTGTCATATTGAGTTGCGTAATAGTGTGTGGAAATGAACGATATGAAACTCGTGGTTGAATAATGGTTAATACGCGTAAAGTCTGTTGGTTAATCTAAAAGTGACTGTGTTGGTGATTTATCTCATTGAGTTTCGGAATTGTGGGCGGAGATGAATTGTATGGAACTGGTTTTTCCGGATGTTTGATATGCATTATTTTTGTTTGTTAATTTATAAGGGATGATGTTTTGTGAGTT
>Ga0099825_1010536_pt1 | contig 10109 bp, 8 predicted proteins | sample SiratroredBW_FD_76838 | JGI IMG/M metagenome (GOLD analysis project Ga0099825, IMG submission 76838) | Root nodule microbial communities of legume samples collected from California, USA - Siratro red BW | ecosystem: Host-associated > Plants > Roots > Nodule | place: USA: California | collected... | reverse complement strand
CGACCATCAGTATGGTGAAGTGAGTCATGATAGATCCGGGTGGCCTATGAGGGAGAAAGATAGAGGTTCAGAAAGGGACTGGTCTGGTTCTTCTGAGAGAAGGTACAGGGATGATAGAGATCAGGGATACGAGAGAGATGCACCTAGAGAGAAAGATATGGGCCATGATCCTGAGTGGTCTGAAAGAAGGCATCGTGATGATAGAGAAAGTGGCCGAGAGCGGTCTCGTGATCGGGACAGGGAAAGATCTCGGGACCGTGATCGGGAGCGTTCTCGAGATCGTGACCGTGACCGTGAAAGGGATCACCGTGAGCGTGACAGACACAGAGAAGACAGGGACAGATATGCAGATCATCATAGGTATAGAGATGGGGAAGCAGAGCATGATGATGAGTGGGAGAGGGGACGGTCATCAAGGACACATAGCAAATCGCGGTTATCACAAGAGGAGGAACACCATTCTCGGCCGAGAGATGCTGATTATGGGAAGAGGAGACGGCTTACTTCTGAATAACTTTCCTGCTGCTTGTTTTTTCTCTGTATGGTTCCCATTGAGGGAGGGGAAAAAGTATCTGAAAAGTAAGGATTTGCCATTTGCTTGAATTCTCTTGGGTCCAGAAGTTGTTGAGCAGCTGTTTTATTTCAATCACTTGTTCTCATTGCATCTTATTAGGAGCATGGTTTCTTTCTTTGTTGAGAAAGGTTAGTTTAAGATTTCAATTCTTAGCTTTCTTTGTTGTTGGATCTTGATTTGTGATATGATCTTGCTGCATGATATGTTCATTAGGATGTACAGTTCTAGATTCCTCTGGTTTCCTTGATTGTTTTGATGAACCCTCCATTGTTGTTGAACTAATTGTAAACTGTGATTTAGATTTTACCATAGATGACATGACACCAATCTAGAGAAGATTACTGAACAGAGAAGTAGGAGCTTATGCATAGTAGAACTAAACTATATCCAACTATAGAGATGCTATCGATATGTAACTTGAGGTTTTGTAAGAAATTCTTAATTTTAAATATAATTAAGATATTATTTATTTTGTTTTTGTATTATGCTTGTATTGTGATGTTCATAGAGAGTTTGGAAGTTTTCTTCGCGTCATTTCTGACATTTGTTTCGGGGTTTACTTTGTGATTTCCTTTTCTTTTCATTCTGCTCTGTGGTTTCTTTTAGAGAACTCCTTGTCCCTTCTTATCTAGTTATAATGTCTTTATGTATCTTGATTAAAAAAAGTGTTTGAACTTATGATTTCATTTCGTGTATTGTCAAGTGTATATTTTTTTTATTCTAGTAATCACCCTTGCCTTAAGTTCTGCCTGAGTTCCACGATGCATTTGGGTCGTTTTCCCATCTGTGATCCCTCGAATGAGGCTCTATTGCTCTCATACATCTCTGCATTTGGACCAGGTGGATTGACTATGGATTGTGGATGGAATGGAAATGTATATGTTGTCTGCTTTCAAATGGTCTGTAATTACATGATTTTCCAAGTTTACATAATCCCGTGTCCCCCCAAATTTTAAATTACCAAGAACCCTACTTAACTTCCTAAATAGGCTATATTTTTCAACACTTTCGCTGGGTATTTGTTTAAGCTATAGTTTTCATAAGTTCTTCCCTTACTAAATACCTATCCTTAGCTGAACTATAGAACCTTTGATACGGGTATGAAAACAAGGTTGAAAAATTAGGTCCGCGCACTTGAATGATTTGTGTGTTGAAACTTGAATTAGGATCTTTTGTATGGGTATGAACAGGTTCAGAAATTAGGTGATTTGTATTGTTGAAACTTGAATTATGGTTTTAAGAAGGGAAGGACAAAACGATAATTTCAGTTATATCTTAAATAGATTAATAATAGGAAGTAGTCTTCAACTATGTTATCAATAGCGGCTGCTATTTCAGTGGAATGGTGGTTGGAGTGGCTGCAATCATGCTTCTAGGCCGTTTTCTTGTGTTGTGGCTATGAAGCCCACTTGCAGCACCAACACTCCATGACCTTCATTTTGTTGCTGTCCGACCTTCCATTCGTGTTCTATCACAAAACTGTTTCACTTTGAGGGATCGGTACTAGCTAACATAAACTGATGGGTCATGGGTCCTTAGAATTCCGTCCTTTCGTGTGGGGGGGTTGGAACTTACCCGACAAGGAATTTCGCGAGCTTAGGACCATTGTAGTTACGACCGCCGTTCACCGGGGCTTTGGTTGTCGGCTCCCGTGTCATCAAGTCACCAACCTCCTTGACTTTCTGGCATTGGGCAGGCGTCAGCCTCCATACATGGTCTTATGAGATTTAGTATTCTCATTTCCCATTTGTTGGGCCTTGGGCCTCAATTTGAGTCCAACATCATATTTTTATGTCGATTGCTTTTTAGCTTATATAATATGGACAGTTATTTCCAGTATAATAAAACAAACTAAATAAAGCATAAAATATGATATAATATAATGAAAATAGTATTAATACAAATATAATAAACCAATTGTAGTAATACAAAATAAATTAAACATAGTATATAACATAATAATCTAAACAATAAAAAATTATGAATACTATAGTAATAATAGGATATATATATATTGTTATGTAGTTCTGAACTAGGTTATACAGAAGACAAAGCACTCAGTTATATACCCTATTTATACGAGGAGTCAAGTCAAGTATTTGGCTTTTAAACCTTTGCAAATGGGTAACAAAGTATATATAAGATAAAATTCTTAAAAATGTTAAATGTAACACGATTAGGTTCCTAAAAACAAGTTAACACGATTCTAATGTGTTCCCCTAAGATATTTTATAGATATTCCCAACAATCCTTAAGCTAAAGCCTTCTAAAGTTTTAGCTTGTTACAAATGAACACTAAAGAAGAACGCAATGTAAATGTAAAATGAGTTATGCAAAAGTGGATAAAGGTAGAGATGGATACTTTACGTCCAGCCATTTGGACAGAAGCATATAATGCTAGAACTTTGCTTGGTGCTTGTAGCTTTGGTATTTGTTGACCTTCTAGGAGAGTAGTGAGTTGGGATTGGCATGGATGCTGGTTAGGGCAGTGGGAGCTGAAACTCACTCTTTATGGGTGAAAATGATATGGTCAGTTGTGGTAGGAGAGAGAAAGTAGCATGGATGGAAGGAAAGTGTGGGGATCATTGCCTGGAAATTTTGCATGGCCAATGGGAAAATAGAACTCAATTAGAGGTGGAGGAAGGACAAGAAAAACTGAGTAAAATATTTAAAAGATTTAGATATAGATGGCATATCTGATGAACTGGTTATTGAAAGAATACTAGGACATTATTTAATCTGTGTAGTTGACACCAATCTTGGGAGTTCACCATTTTTGTTTATTTGGAACGTGAGTGGAAAAATAATGGCTTTAGGCTATGGTCGTATTTGTTCTGATATCGAGTTGAAAGTATATTTAGTTTAGGCAGAGAAGGAAGAAAAGAAAGTAAGGTGATTTTCAATTGTATTTTCTTGGATTGATACGGTGTACTTGATGGTTTGATGCAAAAGACATAGCACTCACCGGTATATGGTAAATTATGCTTAGTACTAGATTCTTAAAATGCCAACCCTAATCATATTATGGAACCATAAATAAAGTAATAAATATTAGATGAATTCCCTTTTTTTATCGGCCCTAACTGCAATCAAGAAAAGATGTCCAACAATAAGTTGACACCATATCATGCATCATTCACTCCTTCTAAGGCAATATTTTTTAGATATTATCACGTCAGTACTTCAAATAAATTTTGAAGTTATACTCATTTCTATGGTCTAAAGCTTTTGGTTTGCAGCATTCCAATGCTTAAAATGTGCTTTTTTCTGTGGTAAATGTATTATGTCCTCAGTCTTACATCTACCTGTGCTTGTTTAATTGAATCTCGGAGGTAAATTTTTCAACTCAGTTTATCTGTGTTTAACTGAATTATGGATGTAGTTGATTTCCATTTTATATGAATTATACCTGCTTTATGTACTTTCTGTTAATGCCTTCTGAATTGTAAACAATTTTCATTGTTATGGACTTCTGCGTGATGTAGGGACCATTGTTTTGAGAAAGGAAACTGTTCATTTAAACTCTGGGTTGTGATGGCCATCAAGCGACTTCAATGTGGGGGATTCAAGTCATGACAATTCTTTTCTTACATTGAGAAGTGGAACTTTTGCTATGAAGTATTAGCTTTTGATTTGAATTTATATTTCAGTTATTAGCACATGATTAATTAAACCATCATGTTGATGTAATGGGTTTAACTTGCTGAAGTCTGAAATGTGGTAGATTATTTAGAACTTATTGTTTGAAATATGTACTAGGATTTAGCAGAGGATGCTGATAATGCTGTTTCGATTGGCTGGCTGTTGTATCATTTTTTTACCCACCTTTTGGCTGGCTGTTGTATTATGTTCCCCCACCTTTTGGCTGGCTGTTGTATCATTTTTTTCCCCATCTTTTTTTGTTGTTTTTTCCCTTACATTTTTTAGCATAGCGGTGTAGTATGCAAATATTGTGTATGATGTAGAGAGCTAACCATTTGATCACTGTAATCATTTAAAGCTGGGGAACTGTACATGTTTTCATGTATATATTGAAATTAACTTTACTGATAAAGGTAGAATCCATCTCCAGTTTTGTTTTATGGTCTTGTCTTGTTTATCCAGTCTAATGAAACCCAACAATTGAGAATTGGAAGGCCATGTTGTGTTGATGTCCGATGTCTCTCCTTGAATGCTTTTTTAATACAGAGGATGCCTAGGTTTTTTCACTTTTCAAATAAATAAAGTTTGTTATAAAAATTTCATATATAGAGAGAAATGTAGTGGACACTTTAATACTTTCATCTATTGAATACAATTTTTTTTGTAAAATCAACAGACTTGTGAGTCTCATTCCTTAGTTAATGAACTTCTTAATGTTTTTATAACTTTTCCAATATTAATATTGAAAGGATAGTTGCTATATATTAGCTTCTTTACCATACCTTATTTACTTCAAAAAGTATGATTAAACTGGTTCTAGAAAGTGCTATATAAATATTTCTGAGAATAATCCTTTTACAGGGTATGTTTTCTCTGTGTGTGTGTCTATATATATATATATATATTAGAAGAGTGATATAAACAATTCGAATACAATTTAATATTAAATATTTACTTTCAACTCTTTAAAATCCTTTACTGAAAAGGAAAATCGTTATTGTTGTCTTATCTTTTTCTCCTTGCCTATATTTTAGTTCCAAAGTATAGATTTTTTAACTTCCTGAGTATATAAAGTGATCAGTTTATGCCTCAGTTTGTTTTTTATATATATATATATATATTATATGTATATGTATAATTATTAGTATGTGTATAATTATTAGTATGTGTATGTTCTGTTCACGCTTTTTGTGTTTTCTGTATGAAGGAGAGACCTTTTCAATTCTGTCAGCTGTCTTTTATGTTACTGTTAACCCATGGAAATAATAGTGGCAATCCAGGATGATTGATTTGATCAATTGATTCATTTTGAGTTGATACATTTACTAGTATATATTCTATGGGGATTGGGTTATCTATGCTTTTTATTGTATTATTATTCTGTTTCTATTCTCATGTTTTCGAGATAGAACTTTTCCTTTTGCAGGTTATATTTGTTTTGGTTTTAAGAATGAAATATGTTGTCTTTAGATACATACCAACCTTTGTATCTAGAACAACTTTTAGATAAAAAAAAAAAGGATAATAGGAAAAATAATAACCTCATCAAAAACACAATTTTGAATGTCAAAGCTAGGTATACATTACATCATGCATCACAATATGATCAACTAACCCTTCTGCCTAGCCTTCGTATGTGTAGGTTTTACATTTCTGTGCAACGATGTCTTTATCATAAAAGATACTGATAGAGTTGTTATGTAAAGTGAAAATTAAAATTATATTTTAAATTAAAAGATTTTAACTCAACTTTAAATCAATGATAGGTGCAATGTTATTTTTTTACTCATTTTGCAGTTATTCACTGTAGAGGAATAAATTCCGATAGGAAAGAAGTGGGAAAGGTTTGTTATGATCAGAATGACTTTATTCTTGCGTCCGGATAATGCATAAAATTATTGTTGAACCATATACATAGAAAGGGCCAAGGAACAAAGAAGCAACAAATCTTAGTTACACATGCTTGTGCTTAGAAGAGTAATACATTTATATGATAAAAAAAAAAGTAGCAGCAGGTCTCATCTGTGTTTCTTTCTAGTCTCTCAAAATATTCTCATACCAATCAGGTGCGATCAATACTTCCTTATGGCTATGCTAGTAAGATCTTTCCACCATATTTGTTTACCACTAAACATAAATATTATTAATATTTATTTCATGACACAATCGTCACAATTATTACCACATTTGCATAAGAGAAAAGATTGTTGTTACCTTGCTATTTGTGAACAAACAAACACCAATGTATGAATCATAGCATCACTTCCTTTTTATGAAGACCGAAGAGTTTAAATAAAAGTACACAGCCATTTGAGTACAATACTAAGAAACACTATTTCTTTAGATACAACAATCAAATCAGTTGAAGATTGTTGGCATTAGAACTTCGAAGTGTGTCATACTATACATAATGGCCATACAATCATCTATTATATAATCAGATACAAACCAACTCTCTCACCATTATTATTATTATAATAATAATAATAATAATTATTATTATTAATTTCACTAAACACCACTAGGAATCTTGCTATTTTTTAAAAATTATGAAAATAATAACAACGGTAAAATAGAGCGGGCCACATGGAATAGATCTATCTATCTGGGCCTACTCACATTGGATCCAGGCCCAGGATACGCAGGCCCACCCTTAATAGCGGCACCACCGCCAGCCACTTGATGGAACCCACCAGAACCGTACACGTGCCCCTGATGCATCATGATTCCACCAGCACCATAACTACCACTCTCGTAGGCACTGTTGGTAGCATTAGAAGCAGGAGGCGCGTCCTTGTCACGCGCCGCCACGGTCTTCTCTCCTTCCATTTCTCTGAAGCGCTGCAGATAGACCTTCAGAGGCTCTACGTAGTCTTCGAAGCCCAGAGTCGTCATCGCCCACAGAAGATCGTCGCCGTTGATCGTCTTGCGTTTCTCGCGCTGGCACTTGTCGGAGGCTTCGCCCGTGATGAAGCTGATGAACTCCGACACGCACTCCTGCACAGTCTCCTTCGCGTCTTTCGAGATCTTCGCGTTCGCCGGAAGCGCCTTCTTCATGATGCGACTCACGTTCGCGATCGGCAGAAACCGGTCCTGCTCCCGTGGTGACATCTCGCTGCCCTTGCCAGCGTTGTGCGTGCCGCCGGAGTCGTTGTCGGAGTCCGCCATCGATGGACAGCGAGGTTCGAAGAATCGCTGAGAAAGATGAAACGAATCACGAAATCAGTGTAGGAAAATATCGGAGTTCACCGTGGACGAGTTCGCGGACTCAATTTGAATCTTTGACTCGCTCCACGTGAAACTGAAGTACTTTTCGCTGTTCAGTGTATGAAGTTCAGTCTTCAGTGCGGTTTTCTTCGGAATTTGAAGGTCGATTGGGAATGGATTTGAACTGAGACTCCGAACCACAAATGGCTTTGACTCTGTTACACGTGAAATTGAATTGCTGTTTGCAGCAGAAACTAGCTCAGAATCTGAAATTCAGTGCTTGGTGCGGTTTACCTCGGACTTTCAAATTCGTTCCCGGAATGAACGAGCAGTTGAAAATCCTGAGCACGAATCGATTTGAGTTGGTTGTTCTGCGTGGAAGTGAGGCACTGTTCGTGGTAGAAGCTCCTATGGAACTGAGATTTCGTGAATTTTCCTTCGAACTTTTAAATTCGATTCGGAATGAATGAGAAGTTACAAGTCGGAGGCACGAACTCAACCGTTCTGCGTCAAATTGAAGCGCTGTTGAAACGAAATTTCCAAGAAATGAAATCACTGAATCATATAATTTTGTGCGAAAGTCGAAGTGGGTGTATTAGCATAGCTAGACACGGTGGCCGGCGGAGGGTGACGGCGCCTCCGGCGGGTTGGGGAAAGGTAAAATGGAACGGAAGTGTTTGTTTGCGTGGTAATGAGCAGGGTCCGTTGGATCAGAAGGGTTAATAACGCTCTATCTCGAGAACACGTGGCATGCTGTGGACCGTTGTTAGTCGATAAGTGTGAGTTCACATGGATGAATTGAAGCCCTTGGATTCGATGAGTGCTCCATGATCTGGACCGTTGTTTTGGTATCAGGCACGTACTCCGTTCTGACTTGGACTATCTTATTGTATTCAAATTTCAAAATCTATTATTTATACTAGCAAAAACCCATTTTGCTACCGTGTATTTATAATTTATTATTTTTATTAATAACTAATTAAAAATAGAAAGATAATATAATTTTAAAGTATATATAATTCTCTAAAAATAGTATTAAAAAATCATATAATTGTTTTTTTAAAAGAAAAAAGTTATTTAATTATTTTAGAATAAAAATAAATTATTCATTTATTTAGTTTATTAAATAAAAATAAATTATTTTTTATTTATTAAAAATAAAATCATTTAATTAAAAGATGACATAAAAAAATTAAAGGAGGTTATTGTCTTTATACAATGCATATATGTGTGTGTGTATATATATATATATATATATATATATTTAAATATTTCGTAATTTTATTTTTATCAACTAAATATTTGTTTCATATAGATTATATAGACACAAATTTATATATTTAACATTATTTAATATTTTGTTTATACAAATTAAAATTTATGTAATATAAACTTTTAAAATATATAAAATAATTTATTTTAGTTTGATTTTCAGAAAATAAAATATAAGTGATTATTGAATATATATTTTTAATTACAATTAGATCATAAATTGTATAATCTGTTTATTATTATTATTATCATTATATATAATAAAATGGAATGAATAAAATGGAAAAAAATGTTTACAAATTTAATTAAGTCATTGTAAAAAAATTAAATATTAAACTATTTTAAATTTATGTCATATTTTAAGAAAACAATTCAAAGAAATATTTTAACTATTGTTATTAAAGAAAAAAAATTTGCTTTTGAATTTTATTTAAATGTTTGAAATTTTTTATATTTATTATATATGATTCTAATGAAGTATATATTAGTGTGCAGATATATAGAATAATTTTAAAAAAATATAGTTAATAATTTTTTTAATATACAAAAATTATAATAAATAAAAATTAAGCTTGAAATTTTAATTAGATTTTGGATTTTAAAGTCAAATTTATTATTCATAAATATAAAAGAATATCGTAATCTTTTTAATATACAAAAAAATATTTATTATTAAAATTTATAATAAATAAAAATGAATATATAAATATATTATTATTATAATTAGTAGTCGATACATGATACAAAGTTTTTTTTATATATTTAATAGTTTATTTTGAAATTAAATATAAATAAAAATGAGAATAATAAATTGAAAAAATAATAGATTAAGACAAATCTTTAGAAATATTTTTGTCTGAAGGTAAAGTTTTGTAAAAAAAATTTCTTGAAAAATAAATCCTAAAGATGATATTTTATGTGTATTCTAATGCTTAAGATATTAAATGATTGATTATTATTGAAAATTATAAAATTAAAATGTATAATCAAAGTTTTAATAAGGTTATTTTGAAATGTTAATATTTAACATATTATTTTTAAAAAATATATAAGAAAATGTTTTCTTACTTAAACTAAATGAAATGAATTGTCAGCAAAATTTTAATTATAATATGGAATGGATTTCGTGAAATTTATAAATAAAAATGTTGAAAAATCCATTCTAAAATATGTTTTCCTCTTCACTCCTATATCCATCATTTATTGATTGATTAGAAAAAAAAATATGATTTGCAATACTATTTATGAAACTTTTATATCGTACTTGTAAAGTTTAAATTAAAGTAATACATAAAAAATAACAAGTATATATATATATATATATATATATATATATATATATATATATATAAAGTGAGAGTAAATGTTGAGAGGAAAAAGCAACCCACAAGTGACACATCAACCCCACTTGCAT
>Ga0099825_1010534_pt1 | contig 10112 bp, 5 predicted proteins | sample SiratroredBW_FD_76838 | JGI IMG/M metagenome (GOLD analysis project Ga0099825, IMG submission 76838) | Root nodule microbial communities of legume samples collected from California, USA - Siratro red BW | ecosystem: Host-associated > Plants > Roots > Nodule | place: USA: California | collected... | reverse complement strand
GTGAATAAATAAATAGCATAAACAAGTCTTTTTTTTTTTTTTTTATTATTGTTAATAAAAAAAAAAAAAGTTTTTTGATTTTTTTTTTTTTTTTTTTTTTATAAAAATAAATTTAATTTAAATTTTTTTTAAAAAAAAAAAAAAAAAAAAAAAAAAAAAAAAAAAAAATAAATAATAAAAAAAAATTTTTTTTTTTTTTTTCCTATCATTGTTAATTCATGCTCATAAAGTGTTTTGAATGAAAATATGATCTATATTTTATAAAAATAAATTTAAGCTGACCTGTGTTTAAAAAAAAAAAAGGAGAGATAGGAATTGTCCAAGTTATAAAATGGTGTGCAGTGATTTAGAGATAAAAAAATAGTGTCTCATTCGGTTTTGTTTTTTTTAATCAATTCAAATTATCTAATTAAAATTCGGCTATTTTTTTTGTCCTTATATTGTTATAAATTAAATTATTATATTTTTATATTTTAATTTAATATTGTGTTGTATATTTTTTTGTAGGAACTTTTAATTTTAAAGGAGAACCAAGTAAGATTAATAACACAATAGAAAATAAATATTTTGAATGTAATATTTCACTTAGACACTATTATATATTTTTACTTGGCAACATTGCATGTATTTAAGTAGAATTTATTTGGGAATATCCATTTAAAATGTTATAAATTTAGCACCATTATATTGTTTAATGTAATTTATTACTAAATTTAATTTACTTTGATAAAATAACTTTTATTAAAAAAAAAATAGTCATACACTTATATAATTTTTAAAATTTTAAAAAATAATTTTAATTGACTCATGAAGAGGAAAAAGTAGAAGTGAAAAAGAGAAGAAATGAAAAGAATAAAAAGTATCAGTGAGAAAAAAATTTGTAATTAATCTTCTTTAAATATTACTTACTGCTCCAAATAACAAACATAAGAAAACTGGTATTGGGAAAACAACTTTTAATAATGATTAAAATTTATCCAAAAGATTAACTATAGACAAACCCTTCTTATAAGTTGATCATCTCTCAAATTTGTGGTTCTCTGTCACATAAATTTAAGAATTTCATAAAAAAAAATATTAAATTTGTTAAAGTGAGAGCCTAATTAAAGTCATTACATTTTGTTAGTGAAAAAACTTCTTAGTAGTACAAGTAATTCAAGTAACATTTATCAAAGCGACTCCCACAAATTTTTTCCATCAGAAAAAACTGTTATTGTTGACCAACATTATTTAATTTTAAGCAATTTATCTAAGCAAGTTTTAAAATATTCTTAACAGAGTCTTATTTTAACTGAGAAAGTACTGGTCAAAGAGTGAGCAAAAGTTGCACTTGAAAGTGAAATCGCACCTAAAATTGACTACTTGTTCTAAAGACCAAACACCATTACTTTTGGGGTCTCTTCCTTTGTTTATTCTTAACAGGGTTAACTTTTTCTGAAATAAGAAAAAGGGGGTGTGTTTTGATATTTCGCCTAATGGTTTTTATTATATTTTGTTGGATAAAAGAAAGTAGAAAAATTTGAATTATAACAGTTTATTTGGTCTATAAAAAAATACGCAAGATATTACTCTTCATTGTTTACAATTTTAGTGGTTTTAGAGTGTTCCACAAGTGATTTCATATATAGTAAATAACAAGGAAACTCACAAACGGTTACATCAGAAATGGAATAAGCACTTATTCAAATCTTGAAAGTTGCTACATCACTGTCAATTCTCTGAGTCAGCCATCGCAGCCAAATCACGTTTCACATCAACCCCACAAAAATTAAGTGTACATGACCCACTTGTAATTAAAGAAGACGAGTGGGGTGTAGCTAGAATGAACATGTTGAATTTGAATGCATTAATATTAATAGCCACATCCTATTCTTTCTTGTTTTATTCAGCTAACTTTAACATCTTTAATGTAGCAAGCAGATTTGAAAAGTAAACTCATCTTTAACATATATAACTACTAGTCATGCCACAAACAAGGTGATCAATACTAGTTAAGCATTAACTTTAAGGTTTGAATCAGGATTTACAAGCCAAAATTGAATTCTTACACAAGTGTTTACATGTCAAAATATACATATTAATGTCCAGAATTGACATAGTTTCAATCCGAAATCTTGAAACATTAAGTTATGACTCTTTTATATATGTTATTTAACTTTTTCAAAACACATTTCTATATGATTCTTAGATTCCTAACACATCTGCTCATTTGAATTTACCTCTTTAATATGATGAAAAAAGTCTCATGTGGTTTGTGTGTGCTAGAAAATTTCTTGTTACTCTTGTTGGTTACTATGAGGCAATGTGAATCCATTTTGAAGATAACATTTGATATAACTATCCTTTTTTTGTTTTGGGGACTCAAAAAAATAGAATTTTGGGAATTAAGCTTCCGAAATTGTTTCCTCACTTTTTGAAGGCCTAATGAAGCTGCATGAACTAGAGGACTGAGAGGGGCTGTAAGACACACCAAGCTTTTGAAATGTGTTTGATGAGGAGTTGTCTATGCTAAACCCTAATGGAGATGTCTGACTTAGCAATCTAGAGTTCAAAAATGGGGGTTGTTTTGGAATAGGAACATCCAAATTTGAATTGCTTAACATGCAAGCAACTTGAGCCATGCATGGCCTAAGGGATGCAGAAGCTTGTGTGCACAGTAATCCAATTTGAAACACCCTTGATGCTTCTCTTGCAGGAAAGTCATTTCCCAAGAATGGATCAACAGCTTCAGCCACTCTGTTTGATTGGTAAAGTTTCCAAACCTGGTGCAAAAGAACAATGTTCTACATTGGTATTCACAAACAATGAAGTGTTTGATGCAATTGGAAGAAACTTTTATACTCTATTTGGACTTATCATACAACATAAGTACTTGGCTATGTTTAGATCAATTTTTTCATGAATTAATCATATTTGTTTTTGATTATGGGAACAACTTTAAACATAAGCACTAAATTATAAACACTAATTCAAGCATTATGCAAATTAGGCACTAATCTTACTGTTTGCAAAAGGGAACCAGAATCCTCACGGAAGACATTGTTCTTCCTGCCACATGCAGTCTCAAGAACAAGTACTCCAAAACTATACACATCTGCTTTATCTGTAAGTTGTCCTTGGATGAGATACTCTGGAGCCATGTAACCTCTGCTCCAAGAAATGGAAAAAGCTGGTTAAAACTATGAAACTTGTTAACAAAATATATAAAAACTATACATTTTTAATTACCAGCTCATGCTTTTTTCTTGAAAAAAATGGTTTCTTTATATGATAGCAGTGTATTCCCACAAAAGGGGTGTCTTAGAAATTTGAATTGAAAAATCTATCCTTCACCCTTCACTTCAAAGCATTAAACTTAATGCAATGAAATTACTGGCCTAAGAATTAGACAACTAAAACTGAAACTTTAGGTCTACCAATAAAAAAATATTTGTTTTTAACTTTTGAAAGCAAAAAATATCACATAAAAAATTCAAATTTTGTTTTAAGACCAACCTAGAGCATGTCATTGATGGACAAATGAAACAAAAGCTTACTTTGTTCCATCTTTTTTTATCTAATAGTCTAACTTTTAAGGTTGTTGAAAGACCAAGATATTGCATATCAGGAATATGCACATTTGAAAATGTTGGTATGTTAGTTTCATGCATGATATGATGTGTTAAAATCAAAGACTCACAGTGTTCCAGCAATTCCTGTGCTTAGATGTGTTTTATCAGCACCAAAACACCGTGCAAGGCCAAAATCCGCAATCTTGGGGTTGAGATTCTCATCAAGAAGAACATTGCTGCTTTTGATGTCTCTATGGATGATTCTTATTTCAGAGCCTCCATGAAGATATGCAAGCCCTTCTGCAATTCCAAGAATGATCTCAAACCTTTGCTTCCATTTTAGAATCCTTGTTTTGTCCTTTTCTGCAAAGCAAATCAGTGCATCACCTTTCAGAAACTACATATATAAGCATTTGATATCTCTTGCCCTTCCTTCACACTTTGCATCAAAGTGGTTGGTCTTATGAAATCAAAAAAAGGATTTATATGTTTTTTTGTCAGTCATATATTTTTAGTATCCGATGTGGTACTTATTTCCCTACCAAAAGTAGACAAATTGTTATTAAAAGCAAGAACTATGACACATTTTCATAACTAAGAGATTTTAATTTTGAGAGGCAAAAGATGAACTTTGTCCATGATTAACCACATATTTAACTCAAGTAAAAAGTTAATTGAAAACATAGTAGAATATTTTCAGTTATAGTTATTATGAGAGAAAGGGGTACCAAAAAGGAAATGGTCTAAGCTCTTGTTAGGTAGGTACTCATACACAATGAGGCTCTCAGGGCCTTCAATACTGCAACCCAATAGCTTGACAAGGTTTTTGTGATTTATTCCACTGATTAAATTCACTTCATTGAAGAAATCATCCACCCATTGCCTATTATTGAACACCAATCTCTTAACAGCAACATCTTTCCCATTTGGGAGAGTCCCTTTGAATACAGAACCAGCTCCTCCTTGGCCTATTTTTCTTGAACAGCTGAAGTAATCTGTGGCCTTCTCAAGAGTTTCATATTTGTAATTCAAGCTAGAATTCTTCATGTAAGAGGGAATCTCAATGAAATTGTTTTCTGAGTGGTTCAGGAGAAAATGAAATTCAGCATCAGAAAATTTAACAAACAATCACTCTAAACATATATATGTAATTGTTAAGACAATAGGGTTCTACAGAACTTTACTTTTTCTCTTTTTGATGAAGGCCACATAAGAGGTCAAGAGAGAGAGAACTACAACAACTGCAGCCAACACTGACACTGCTGTAATGATGGTTCGTTTTCTAGAAGAATCTGAAAAATAAAAACATGGATAATGGCATTGACATGTGTATAAAACAAATGACTAACATGAATCTGTCATGTCATCTATGAACTAAAATCTAGGAACTGAACAATGTACATACACTATAGCTAACTTAAGAGCTATAGCAGTGTGTAAGAAAGTTAAAGTTGAAATTCTGCATTTCAGTCACAATGATAGAATACCAAATTCATCTCTATCTTCTTTCCAAATTGGAATCACAAGTTTTATTAAGCTTCTCAATAAGCACTTACAAAAGAAGAAATAAAAGCAAAAATTACTCAAATTGCTTCCACAATTTAAAATCAACTCACGTACCTTAGCTTTCAGAGAAGTTAGTTCTACAAAATTTAAACTGCATAAGTTGATCTTAATTCATGGAATAAGTTGAATTTATTTTACCTTTTTTTGTTCTCTTTTAAGTACTTGTTGAGAAGTTTATCACATCAGAATCAGTACAAACTTCATAAGAATATGAAAACTTCAAACTAGTACAACACTCTTACCATCTCCTTCCCCATCTTCAACTCCTTGATTGTAGAACTTAACAGTGGAATATCTCAAATAACAGCCAGAATTCAAGGCCCTCCCTTCCTTCTTAGGCAAACACCCTCTAACCTCATTTCCAGCTTTCTTCAAGCAATCACCACACCCTTTTGCCCCAACAATTTTCCAGCACTGTGCCAAGGCATAAACTCCCTCACCTTCTCCCACTGCAAACCCTCTTCCCTCATTCCCTGCCACCCTCACCACATTGTCAACCACTTTCCCAACACTATTGCCAAACACCAACCTCTCAGCCTCCCCACCAGCCACACCACCATACTGTGTGGTGCAGTTCACTGTGTCCCTCAAAGGGTCAGTGTCCTCAGTGTAGAAGCTGTAGTTGTCATAGCGAAGGAAGCAGCCATCGAGGTAAATGTGACCAGAAACTGAAGGGAGGCAGCGAGGTAGCTTGGTGCGGCTGGCTGCAAAGCACTGAAGGCAATCGACGTTGGAAAGGTCTTGGAAACACTGTGCCAAACCATAGATTGGAGTGTTTGATGAAAGTCCCTCAGAATGAATGCCCCAGTTGCTTTTGCTCACAAGCTCTTGAAGCCTTTCCATTTCTTTGGTGAAAATGGGGACATAGTTGCCACTTGGTTGTGCCTTGTGAGTGCCACAGAACATCCCCACTTCAGAGATTCTTGGATCAGATAGTGCTGAGTGGGAGAAACACAAGAGGGTGGCCACTGTGAAGATCACAACATCAAAAGATGCTTTCTTGCACTTGTACTTGTGGTGGTGGTTGCTGTGACATTGAAAAGCCATGCTTTTTATCACCCCTTTAAACTGCTTATGTTCTTGAGTTCCTACTGATTCTTTATACTGTGAAAATTGTAGCTAGCAAAGACTAATACAGTCAAAATTGTGTAGTTTTTGTCCTGATCTTTGATATTGCAGAAAATCATAGATAAACACAACTGATACTGTTACAGTTGCCTGGTTTTGTCCTCATCTTTGATTGATACAGTCACAATTATGGTTGTGATTGATCACTGAGACTTAAAAAATCTTGGAATGTTTTTTTAAAGCTTGCTTGTTATGTTTGCTCTTGATGCTCTTCAAGAAAGTGTTAAGACTCTTTTTTTGTGTGTTTTTTTTTTTTTTTTTGAGTGGAAAATGGAGAAAGAGAAAGAGAAAGAGAAAGAGAGAGAGAGAGAGAGTTTGCGTGTGGTTGGCACCTTGGACTTTTGTAATGGAGTTTGCATCAGTTTCTAACATCATCACTATTGAGCATAATTGCTATAATGGAATGAATGTTCGGACTAAGCACATGAATCATTCATTTTCTGACATCTTCTTTGGTAAATTTACTAAGAATTATGAAATTGTTCAAACAAGAAGTAAATCCATCAAATCTATTTACAATTTTTTAAATAATTATGATCAATAATTAAGGACATATTTTTTTTATAAAGAAGTTATATTATATGCATTTTTTATATTTAATTATTTAAAAAGTAATTTGACTGTAAAGTTTATCTCTCTGTCAACTAAATCTATGCCAAAAATTCATTATATATAGGGTAAAAACTTGGAATAAAATAAGATTATTTGTACATTTACATAATTCTAAAAAAAAATCAGCAAAGTATAAACGTGCGTGAGACTAGATGTATACCTATAAAAAAAAATTCACGGTAAAATATAAAGATTTTATATAATACTAACATAAACACATGTGTGGGAGCATATGTATCTACATTTATATTATACTAAAATAATGTAATTTAAAAAAATACTTTTATAAGAATAAAAAATTGAAGAACTGTCATTATTTTTAAATTGAGATATTATAAAGATATTTTTAGTTAGAAATGATAAAAAATATGTTTTCTTATCAATAAATTGTTTTAATTTGATGAAAAAAATTATCTTATTAAGAAATAAATTAATATATATATTCTTTATATAATTATATAGATGAATAATAAATTATGATTTTCATTTATTTATTTAAATTAAATTAAAGTCAAGTGCCATTGACAAATTTAATTTACTTTTTCTTCTAGAAAAAGGAAAAAAAATAAAAACGTGAGTGCTTGCTGTGGGGTTGTTAAAGGGAGTATCGTATCCTTTTCAGATGCTTTGATTTGACTTTTTAATATACTTTTAAAGGGTTGTCTTATTTTATTTTTTATTATTCCTTATATTAATTATTTTTCCGAACTATCTTTAATTATTTTTATTCATAGATTATAGATGTTATAAATTGTCTTTTTTGTCTCTCTTACAAAGATTAGAGAATTATTGAATATAGTTTCAACAATTAAAATTCTATTATCTTCATCATTATTATTATTATATTATTCTCTTTCTCTTTATATAAATGGTTTAAACATTTGTTTTTCGTAAAATATATTATTATTATTATCAACTTTTGTGAATTATATTCTTATGGAGCAAGTTAACATGCTTTCTAGAATGTTTGAATAGACAAGGATATGGTCAAGATTTTAAGAATGAAAATAATACTTCCATTTTACTCCTTAAAATGTGATTGGATGTTGGACAAATTGTTGAATAGATTGTGGCTAACTTTGGATTTGAATTACTCAATGAATATATCTCACAAGATATTCAATTCTATTGCCTAAAAGTTGACCTACTTAAAAAAGAAAATGTTTCAATGAAGAATGTGAGTGGACTTAGGTAGAATGTACATAGATTTCTTAAAAACAATTGAAGCATAACAAATTCAAACATGGCATGCTTGGATAATATTAAAATAATAATAAAATTATTAACACTATTTTTTTCACCAAATTAGTAAGAAGAAATGATACACCATATCCAAGTTTGAATAAAAATAAAATATGTTTTTGGTTTCACTAAAGTATATGATGTTTAGTTTTAGTTTATCTGTTTTTGTTTTCATTGAGATAAATCACTTCTGAATCTCAAGTATTATTTATCTAAACTACTTTTTTTTTCCCATTAGAGAAGCATTTTGTAAACCATTTGAAAGATAAAAAAAAATGGTGAATTTAAAATTGAAGAGACTAAAAATGGGTAACTGTTTTTTTAGAAAAACTAAAACTGAAATTATAAAATGTTAGAATTAAAAATATATTTTATCTATCAAATAGTTGATACATAGGTTTAATTTTAAAATTATTTAAATATTTTTTTATTTCAGAATTACTTAATTTGTTAAAAAATGTAATTCACCTTAATTAAGAAGATTACGAGAATTATTATAAATTCCTTCACATTTGTTTTATTTCCTAATGATAAAAAAATTGGTTAGTTTAGTTTTGCACAGTTTGTATGTCGAAGAGAAGCTTAAGCTTGTGTGCATGATAATCCAATTTGAAACACATCAATTATGTTTTTGTTGGTGAAATTTGCAATGACAGACATGAATGATTCTCCTAAAACTTTTGTGTTCACTACTTTCTTCTTCTTTTGAGGTATCAATGTCTTTTCACACTAGGGTAGTGTCAAATATTGTGTGTGTCTTATAATGCTTTACAATTAAAAAATAACTTATAATTTTTATAAAGATAATAAAACATAATAAAATTACCTGAAATAAAGAAAAACCTTACATAACATATTAGAAGTTAAAATTTAAATTCCAGAACATAATTAAAGAACTCAAATACCAACTTGTACTGTGTTAAAATAAAAGTCCCGTAGATAATAAATTATAAGCTATGAATGCACAAAAGCTTTTTGACTTTGAAAGCAAGATTAAAGAAGCTGTTGTTTCTGACATTTGTGGTTGTTGACTTTAGAGTAAATAGTTGACCATAAAAGATTAATGTCATACTCTTTTTGATGGAGCCAGGATTTGGTTATTGCTGTTTAATTAGGGTCAAAATTTGAAGTGATTAATTCAAGATTTTTCAAGTTGTAATAATTAACTCAAAAATGGATGTCTGGAGTTATTAATACTTTTTGTATGTCAAGATCCTACTAGTAATGATGTTTATCTACTGAATCAAAAACTACAAGTAATGTAGTCATTAGATTGAATATTTATTTAACAAAAAAAGAAAAACAGAGAACAGCCATGGAAGATTGTTTCAATTTCAGTGTAATTAATTTTCAAAATTATCCAAATTATGTAAGTTTTAATTTTGACGACTAAAAAAGATACGCTTACGTTCACACGGATAAGAGACAGAAAAAAATATTCAATTAAAAATAGATTTGTAGAGAAACTGGAAAGAAAAAAGATTTATGAACGTAAAAGACAAAGAGAAAATAAAAGTTGTATGTTTTTTAGTTGAGTTATATTTTTTATATGAGCATACTAAAAACAATAAAAAAAATAAAAGTAACATAGGTAGAGATAAATTAAATATAAGTAAATGATAGAGATAATTCTTTTATGTATCAATTGTGAATGTTGAAAATTTTTCTACCACAGTTTTCACCCGGTCTATTTGTCAGAGATTCAGATTATAGAACTGAACAAACATGCTATTAAATGAAAAACAATTAAATTCTATTTTTTTTAAATTACAAACGTGGTACTGGACAAGAAAATAAATTAAAGTAACAATTATCTTGACATGTTTTAAAACTGTTTTATTATCTCTGCAAACTATTTAAGAAAGTTGACAATGGATCTTTTAATTATATTTATTCTGAGAAGTCATTTTCTTGAACTATGAATTTAATTAAGTTATTTTTAATATTTATCTTCTGAAGTCATATGCTTTAAAAACAAGTTTTCGGACTTATTCCAACCTCCTACCAAACGTT
>Ga0099825_1010532_pt1 | contig 10113 bp, 5 predicted proteins | sample SiratroredBW_FD_76838 | JGI IMG/M metagenome (GOLD analysis project Ga0099825, IMG submission 76838) | Root nodule microbial communities of legume samples collected from California, USA - Siratro red BW | ecosystem: Host-associated > Plants > Roots > Nodule | place: USA: California | collected... | reverse complement strand
TATATATATATATATATATATATATATATATATATATATATAGATATATATTTACTTTATAATTATTCTAAAGTGTAATTATAATAATATTACAACTAGATAATATTGTTTACAATAATTAAATCATATTAAAAATTAATATAAAATTATTGTTGTCTATAATATTTATTTTAATTAATTTTTTAATAATCTAAAATTTTATTTTTTAAAAGATTAATTAATTTTTATAGATAATTATATAATAAATAATAAATCATAGTAAGGACTGATATATATGGCAGAAAACAGAGAAGACAAGAAAAGCAGATAAATGGGAGTGCAATGGAACTAAGCTGCAGCTCAAAGAAGAAAACAGAAACAAACGGGCAATGTACTAAGCACAACAGCGCTAAGCCAATTGTACAAAAATAATATTTTTTTAATTTTTCTTTCAGATTTTTGAGATATTTATAACCAACTCTTATATAATTGTTGTTAATTAAGTTCAACCACGGTTTCTAAATTGGACAGCAACTTCATCTTTAAATGTACATGGTAGGCAATTTGAGAACTATTTTCTTTTTTCAAATGCAAAAGTTTACTGTAGAATTTTCTTTATGAATTCTTGATTTTTCATTTAGCTTCAAACGAACCTTATATCTCTTCATTTTCTATCTTAATCCTATGAAAAATTGGACCTAGGATTTCATGTGATATTTATCTTTTTCCTTTTAATATGAATTAGGTTTATTTATCTAATCCCTCTATGCTACATAAAATCCTAACTGAACAAATTGAATGATGAAGGTGAAAAATTGGTGAGTGGGAAGATGTTATCTGCTCCACTACAAAAGTTTAAATAGTTTGCTTCATGCATATAAAGATTGAGCAGTGTGTTTAATTGCTAATAAAACTGAGACATAAACTCAGCATGATTGCTACTGCATTAAAGAGAAGCTAGCTACCCTCATCATTTATTCCATAAAATCATACTCAATGCCCATACCTTACTGTCAATAATGAAATGAATATGACATAACAAAATTTGGATCATGTTTATGATTCCAGAACTTTCGATACCTATTTGCAGAAATGAAAAAAAGGATCATATGCTCAAACCTGATAGCCGCAATTTGCTGAACAAATTTGTGATTCTTGCATAAGGTGTGCAGTGTTCACCATAAAGAAACTGAAAAGGAGAATAACAAGTTGACAAGTGCTCTTAAATTTAAAGCGGAGATGAAATTACGAAATGGGAAAGTGGCTGTCATGTTTCATGCATAGTTGAAGAATATGTTTAAGGTCTATTATGTTAAAGGCACTGATCAAAAATTTTAAAAGAATTTTTTATTGGGATTTATATTAGGATACATTCAGATAAATATATATTAGTGATATTTTTAATAAAAGAAATTATTCATTGTTCTTTATAATGTAAGATTGCTAGCTAAGCCTGACATGGATTTAGTTGTGCTGCACAGAAACTATGGCATACAGTTGAAGAAGTTCACAGAACATGTTCAGTCAATAGAACAGGTTGCAATAATGTGTCTTCGGGTTATTAGTTGAGAAGATAATAAATAAACTTTTTTATCAAAAATATGGTGAAGGCCTGTGAAACATCATGGTGAAACTATATTAGCAATATTTTTCTATAATATATATATATATACACACAATAACAGTGGTTGTTACCAGTTTTAGAAAATAAAATTATGGGAACTTACTTTTTTTCAATTTTTGACACATTTTAAATAGTTTTTAATTCGTAATTCAATTAATTTTCCTGTAAAAGAAATTAAATAGAGTTGCATTCATGAGTGTTGCTGTAGAGCCATTAATGCTGACTCCATCCTTAATTGATTTTTAACGTATGTCTGCAAGTTGAGTTGAAAAAGTAAAGCACGGAGACATAATTCTTAATCTTTATTAAATATTTTTAAACGAAAGTAATCAAATAATATATCAGTATAAATTAACATCCTAAGTTTTCCTATTATTGTAAAGATTATATAATTATCTTAATTTCGAAGTAAAATATTATCTTAAAATCAAGATTTTAATAATAAGATGATAGAATCCTATATATTATCTGTAATCCAAATTGCATGAAAGATTCTGAAACAGTAAGATCCTAAAAGATAGTCAAATAAAATTGTAAAAACATGTGATTTTTGATATATCAACTATTTATCCTTTTGATGGATGGACTTAATTCAAACCTAATTTTAATTAAAAATTAATGTAATTAAAATTTTATCTTATTATATATAATGTGATCCTTAACATCATTCAATCAAAATAAATATATTTAAAATTAAAAACAAATTACAAACTTAATTAACAATTAATATTTTTTTTCTTATATACCATTCACTTTTTTATTAGACATGAGTTTAAATTTTAATTAAAATAAAACTATCACCAAAATAAAATTAATACAATTAAAATTTAAAATAAATTTCAAAATTAATTTAAAATTAAGAGTATTTTGTGTGTACTGTTTATATTCTTGACTAAACTATTTGAATTTTAATTAAAATAAAACCAAACAAAATTATTTTTAATGTGCATCTATTTTATTTCTTTAATAATATTTCTCAGAATATTTTTTTATTTCTTTTCCTTATTTTACTTATATATATAAATAAAACCTACTGTTCTTCGTAAAATTTCACTATTTACTATTTTACGAACTCGAGATAATCTCGATTTTAACTAAGTTCGTCATCTCTCCTTCCTTTTTCCTTAATATAGTCTCATTCCTCATGGAACTGCTTTATATATTACCAAGACCCCATCAACCCCATTAGCTTTATCAAATTACAATCACGTTCTTATGGTCTTGTGCACCTTCTTGCTGATATATAGTTACTAAGAAAACCTGCTTCTAAACGTCATTGTATAGATAATTTTCATTCCACATATATTCCAATGGGAATCAAGTTGAATATACCAGTGACTGTTGACATTTTGTTTGAAGGTTTAATAGTCTTATCCTTGTTTAGGATTACGACTTCATATCAACAACCAGCAAATTTTGTCTTCGGAGATTCTCTTGTCGATGTGGGGAACAACAATTACATTGCTTCCCTCGCAAAATCTAATTATCCTCCCTATGGAATTGACTTTGGAAGACCAACAGGGAGGTTCACAAATGGCAGAACCATAATTGACATTATTGGCAAGATTACCTTCTGCTTTTCTTTTTCTTCTTATTTCACTTATGTACCACTTTTATTTGTCATCTCATAACTTTGTCATGATTCACCAGGTCAGGAAATGGGTGTTGATTTCACCCCACCTTACTTAGCACCAACTACAGTTTTCCCAGTGATTATGAAAGGTGTCAACTATGCTTCTGGTGCAGGTGGAATCCTCAATCTCACTGGAAAACTCTTTGTGAGTTTTCTGCTTCAACAATAGCTATTGTTTAAGCCCCAACTTGAATGAAATAATAACATCGTGTTTGCCATTTTGAAGGGTGACAGAATCAACTTCGATGCACAGTTAGATAATTTTGCTAACACCAGGCAAGACATAATCTCTTACATTGGTGTTCCTGAAACTCTCAGCCTACTCAATAGGTCTATATTTGCAGTAGCAATGGGTTCCAACGATTTCATTAACAACTATTTAGCACCATCAGTCTTAATTGAAGAGATGTATTTGGCATCTCCAGAACTCTTTGTGACCACCTTACTCTCAAAGTTCAGAGAACAGCTCACGGTAACGTTCCTCAGAAGACCTTACATCTTGATATTTCATATATAAAATACTGATTTTTTTAGAACAATTCTTTACCTTTAGAGTAAATAGTCCATGTATCTGCTGTGTAAAAGATTTTTACATTGGTTATCCAATAACAGATAAACATGTATCATAAATTTATCGACTTTCACAACTGTGTTAAATATAATTTTGTACTATAACTTCTACTGGTTGACATTGTAAAATCTTACTATGTTGATGAATATATCATTGTTGTTTAATGATGTTTGGTGTTAACTATTGTTATGGTTATGGACATTAATACGTGCAGAGGCTATACAATCTAGGTGCCAGGAAAATTGTTGTGACAAATGTGGGACCTATTGGATGTATGCCAAGTCAGAGGGATGCAAACCCAGCTGCGGGTGAAGACTGTGTCACTTTTCCCAATCAGCTAGCACAGTTATTCAATATCCAGTTGAAGGGTCTGATTGCAGAGCTAAATTCAAATCTGAAGGGTTCAACGTTCGTTTATGCAGATGTGTATCATATAGTAGAAGACATGCTCAACAATTACCCAGCTTATGGTGTGTATCTGAGGTGAAAAACAAAATGTACTAGCACCTAAACTTTGCATGATATTTTTGAACTAATTAGACCCTTATGTTTGTAATGTGGCAGGTTTTGAGAATCCATGCAGCTCTTGTTGTTACATGGCAGGGCGTTTTGGAGGTTTGATTCCGTGTGGTCCCCCTTCAAGCATTTGCAGGGACAGATCCAAATACATTTTCTGGGACACTTGGCATCCCACTGATGCAGCAAACGTTGTCATCGCAAAGCGCCTCTTAGATGGTGATCATAATGACATTTTTCCAATGAATGTTCGCCAACTCATTCAACTTTTGATCTGATTCTTCTGCTAATGTGAATGAGGGATGTTTTGGAGATACTATATCAGATAACCTGGTTCTTGGTGCAGAGAGCCCCTGCTGCTATGAATTGTTCAATGTTTCTGGCTAGTGATTAATAGACGACACGAAAGTAATATTCACTAAATGAACTCATCAGTTTCGTAGTAGAAAATATTTGTGTTTTTATCTGTCAAGAATGAAAATGTTGTAAGACAAATTAACATTAACATTGAGAGGAAATTTTCACAGACCATTGTTTCACTGTGCGACAAAATACTGTACTTTCTTTCATTAATTTATTCGAAATTCCTTCATATTTCAAATAACTAAATGTGTTCTATTACGACATTTTGTTACTTACTTATTAGCTAGTTTTATCAGTTTGTATTCAATCAGTTATTTTTTAAGCTTCAACTTGTTCACCACTGATAAAAAGAACTTATTTTTAGTTAGTTAACCAGTTAGGCTTCACAAGTATTATGTTTGACAAATAATTTTAATTAGTTTCTATACTTTTTTTAATTAAAAGATTTAGGATTCAAAAATGAAATAAGACCTTTTATAAAAATAAATTATCTCAAAAAAATTTCATATATGAATTTGGTGTAATGCTTCGCTTTAGAACAAATTAGGAAGACTGATAATTTCATTATTGCTAGGCATTTCCTTATCAATTTATTGACTAAATCATTTCCCTCACGGGCAATGCCTTTATTCTCACGCCGTGTAGCGATTCTGATGCTACGGAATGAAAAACAGGAGCAATGTTTAAAGACAAAGTTGGTTTTTGCCAGCTTCCTAAACAATCAAGCTCATTTTCCACACAATATTATGAAATTTCTTGGTGGGCCCACGATGTACATCAACAAGAGTAACAGTTAGTGGCAATTATTTGGGTATTTCACCTTAATCTTTGTCACATTATAAGGCTCATTGCATGTCTCTCTTTGAGCAGAAAACCAAACCAAAATAGAGTCCCTGCTTGAACATTTGAAAGATTCATTTTTGGAATTATGTTTCAAGCTTTTATGTTCTTGTTATTGTTTAGGTTTGGGTTCTCAAACGATGTACCAGCGTCTTTTGTTTTTGGGGATTCGCTGCTCGATGTGGGGAACAACAACTATATTGTTTCACTGGCCAAAGCAAACCATGACCCCTTTGGGATTGATTTTGGAATGCCCACGGGTCGTTTCAGCAATGGAAGAACAGTTGTTGATGTTATAAGTGAGAGTTTCTGATTCCCATTACGCTCTATATTTCTTGATTTCTTTGTTCAAATACTTGTATAAATTACTGTTTATTTCTCATTGAGCAACGTGTGATGGATGCTACCAGATCAGAAACTGGTCTTGGCTTTTCTCCTCCTTACTTGGCTCCCACTACCACTGGATCAACAGTGCTAAAGGGTGTCAATTATGCTTCTGGTGCAGGTGGAATTCTTAATAACTCCGGCGAAATTTTTGTAAGTTTTTGCTTCAACTTGTTAGGTTTTATGCACAATTATTGTGAGTATTAAACTTCAAATTTCAACTGTGAACTGTACTAAACAGCCTCATCCTTGCTCCTACATGTCCTACTCCTTAATTAGAATGAATCTCTGATAATAGAATTTCCAAGTTCATTAGAATACACTTTTTTATAATGTCATTCAAATTAGACTCAATTTGTATGCCATTTATATGTTAAATAACAGGGTGGTCGAATCAACTTCGATGCACAAATTGACAACTTTGCAAACACCAGGGAAGAAATCATCTCTTTAATTGGTGCCCCTGAGGCTCTCAATTTGTTTAAGAAGGCCCTCTTTACAGTGGCACTAGGCTCAAATGATTTCTTGGATAACTATCTGACACCCTTATTCTCAATTCCAGAGAGGGTGTTGGTTCCGCCAGAATCATTTGTGGCCACATTGATATCAAGACTCAGACTACAACTCACTGTAATTTTGCCTAGAACCTTAAAAAAGAAAGCTTTGTTTCAACCATGTTTCTATTTTGTTTGTTGATCACATGCAACTACTGTTTGCAGCGGCTATTCAATCTAGGGGCTAGAAAAATTGTTGTGGCAAATGTAGGGCCTATTGGGTGTATACCATATATAAGGGATGCAAATTTAAAACCCTATGAAGGAGATGAATGTGTTACTTTCCCAAATGAGCTAGCCCAATTATTCAACACACAATTGAGGAGCCTTGTTGAAGAGCTTCGGACAAAATTGGAAGAGTCATTATTTGTTTATGCAGATGTTTACCATATTATGGAAGATATCCTCCTGAACTATAAAGACTATGGTTTGTGACATTTTGTTTATTTTTTCATTTCAGTACCCAGAATTCATAGTCATTTGTGAATAAAAATTGTCACTTCAACAGGTTTTGAAAACCCTGATAGTGCATGCTGTCACATGGCTGGTCGATTTGGAGGCTTGATTCCATGCAATCGTGGTTCAAAAGTTTGTGAGGATCGTTCCAAGTATGTTTTCTGGGATACTTACCATCCTAGTGATGCTGCTAGTGTTGTTATCGCAGAGCGTCTATTGAATTGTGATACTCGTGACATTTCACCTATGAACATTTATCAACTTTCCAAAGCTTAATCCTATAATGGATCCTGTGAATTGGAAATTTTGTTGGCAACTAGGAAAGAGATAAGTGCAAGATGTACGAAAATTCAAATCATTCATGTAACCTTTTGAAGAATAAAGAAAATGACAAATGATAGTTAATGCTAAACATCTCACCTCAACCTCATAAATAAGTATAAATATCATCTTTTTAACTAATTTTATAAAATTAAGTTAGATTTAAAACTTAATTTATATATAATATAAAAATGATTTAGAGTTTATCCTATATTTATACATGCATAAAATGTATATATTTTATAAGAAAACTTTAGAAAATATAATCTTTTGCAAGGTGGGTAAGTTGACTATAAAATCATTTTGTTAATATGTAATACAAGTGCATATTCAAAATTTGAATTAATTTAAAATTTTTACATATAAATTAATAACAGTAATAAATGTATTTTGTATATATAATTTTACTAAAATAACATGACTCTTTCACTGAATACATTATATTTAACGTACTCATGTATTAATTATTGATTTAATTTATTTGAAGACAATTTAAAAAAAAAATCAATAATATAGTATAATCTGTGAACTTCATTTATTCTGAAATAAATAACAAATGTTAAAATTACAAATTATTTGGAGGTGAACTAATACTTATTAATTACATTTTCAAGATATATATTAACATGTTTGATATTTCTAGGTAGATTTATTACACAAATAAATACACAAAACTCAATTTCTTTATACAGATTACGTTGTCATGAAAACAAACAGTTTAGCTCATAACATTTATTTGTTTAAAGTTTAAAACATCTTATTTTTTATATAATTAATTAAAATAATTAAATATATTTTAAATGTGGAAATAAATTAATTGAAATTACGTATTTATACTAAAGTGTATATTTTCATTGAAAATATAAAGCAACAACTTTTATCTTTAAACAAAAAAAGAAACTTCTATCAACCAGCATGTTATTGAGAATTTCAATCATAATAATTGAATCATTTATTAAAACATGTTTATTATGCCAATAACCTACCAAAATTATAACCAAGGTTAGGATGCCATCACTGATTAGGTAATCCACCACAATTATCAAGCCATAGACTAATATAAAGTGAACATGAAATGCTTTATTATAATTTTTTTTTATTATAACATGTATTTTTCCTTTTTTTTATCATTTCTGGATAATCCTTCAATTCTCATTTAATGTTTATTTCTCTTGTAAGCCTGAGTAATGGTTCAGTTGGGTCACATTTGGGTTTAACTACTATTTTAGCACCATTCAAATTTAACATTTTAAATTTTATATCCCATCATTTAACTTATCAAGTTAAAGCGATACAGATTAGGATTTCGGTTAAATATGAGCGAATTATTCAAGTTTATTTTTTTTATTGGATCCATCTTTAAAAGAAATATTTTTATCTTAATGTTGAAATAACTTTATATAGTTCACTACTAAATTTTAACAAAATAAATTATCATGTCAAAATAAAATTAGAAATTTAAATATGTTTAATGAGTGAATTTGTAAAATTTGTAACAATTCAAATATGTATATCAAAAATTGGAAAAAAAGAAAATCTTAATCGGATACATCAAAATTGACACAACCTTCAACTTAAAACAATAAGACATTAAATTTATAATTTTTTCTTTTATATGTTGCGTAATTAATAGAAAAAAGACTTGTTATTATATTATTCAAAAAGAGTTTAAAGAAAATGAGTCAAAACAACATGTATAAACCTAATCTTGTTATATTATCCATTAATTTGGAATAAAGTCTATTATCATTAACAACTAATAAAATAATAATACACTTTAAGTGATATAAGTGACAATGTAGAGAGTATCATACTTTTCTATAACTAAATACATAACTTTTATACAAATATCACCATAACTAAATCCTCCATCAAAATTTAAAGTTCTTCCAATAATAAAAAAAATATGTTGAGTTGTGTAATTTATCACTAGTTTTTTCTAAATTTGTATTAGATTAAGATTATTTAATAAACACACTATTACTAAATATAACTTATACATATTGATATTTTTACCTGTATCATTTTTGTGATCTTATGAATTGATAATTCTATTGTGAAATTTATCAATATACAGTAATCTAAATACGAAGAATCTAATAATATCAAAAAAGAAAAAAAGAAATGAGTGAAAAAAATAAACATAGTAAACATATTAATTATAAAAATTTGCATAAATATAATAAAGATAGAAAGTAGTTTCCACTAAAGTAAAAAGGAAAAAATATGGAGTGTATTATTCTTCCAAACGCATTAATTATTATATACTTGTCCCAAACTAACCCAATGTATAATATATCATTCTTAGAACTTTACCAATAACATTGGTTAAATTCTCATGTCAATATTAGTGGTAGAATGAGTTTTTTTTTTAACGTGTTCATAATAGCAAAGTATGACTAAAGGTTAATGAACTCTAAGGGCCATGTTAGTTAAATATTACTTAAGAGAAGAACATAACTTCTTAAAGCCAAGAAACAATTAATTTCAATAAAATATTGCATCACCATTTATTGTGAGTTATGTGACAACGATGACAAGGAAAAGAGAAGTAGAAAATGTAGAAAAACATGAAAATCATATATAATATTATTATTTTCTTTTCTTTTCTTTAACTACTGTCTGAGTAGAAAGAGAGTGGTACGTGGAAGACGATTGAGGAGAGGAGATAAGTGAGAAAAGTAAGAGAAAAATGATGAAAAGAATTATTGAAAGTGGAAAAAGAAAATGTAAAAAAAAAAAAAAAAAAAGAAAAGAAAAAAAAACAAAAAAATTTGTACCCTTTATTTAAAAAAAAATCTTTTTTCTAGGGTTCAGGATTTTATTCCCCAGGGGGGGAGTTAGGGGGGGTTTCCACCCCAAAACCCCTCTA
>Ga0099825_1010528_pt1 | contig 10119 bp, 8 predicted proteins | sample SiratroredBW_FD_76838 | JGI IMG/M metagenome (GOLD analysis project Ga0099825, IMG submission 76838) | Root nodule microbial communities of legume samples collected from California, USA - Siratro red BW | ecosystem: Host-associated > Plants > Roots > Nodule | place: USA: California | collected... | reverse complement strand
TTGCCCTTCATCTTTATTGACATCAATTTAATGTCAGTTGTATCAAAGACTTCACAAGTTTTATCTTTGAACACAACAACATAGCCTTTCTCTAAAAGCTACCCAACACTTAGCAGATTTTGACTAATTTCAGGGACATATAGAACATCAGAGATTATTTTTGTACCTGAGCCAGCATTAATGGCAATATCACCTATGCCTTTGACCTCAATATAGTCTCCATTCCCAATTCTGACTTTTGAGGAGTGGTTTTTGTCCAGCTTTACAAACATGTCTTTATCATGTGTCATGTGATGAGTGTATCCACTATCAATTAATCATGTTTCATTAGTAATGTCACTAGCAAAGCAAGTTGCCACAAAAAGAAGCTCCTTCTTCTTGTCATCAGTCTCTTGAGAAATTTGCACCTCTTGTTGCTTTCTTTTGCATACCTTATCCACATGACTTTTTTAATTGTAAGATCTACACACCACATCTGGTCTCCACCAACATTTCCAATTAGTTTTTTTGCAGTGTTGACATGTTGAGTACATCTCCTTCTCGTCGTTGTCATCCTCATCACTTTTCTTCTCATTTTTCCAGTCTTTCTTCTTTGCTTTGTAACTCGACTGTGACTTTGCTAGAAAAAATCCTTCAGCAGTATTTGACACTTCTCTTAACAACTCTTTTCTCAACAATCTTCTCTGCTCTTGGGTTTGCAGAAAGTTCATCAACTCGGTTAGTGAAATCATTGTTAGATCTCTTGAATCTTCAAGTGATGAGATATTTGCTTAAAACCTTTCTGAAAGACTCACCAACACTTTTTCTATGACCCTTCTATTAGGTAAATCTTCACGTAATAGTTGGATTCTTTTGACCACTACCAAGAGCCTATCAAAATATTCTTTGATGCTCTCGGCCTCCTTCGTTCTCAGCATCTCAAATTCTCTTCTGAGATTAAGAACTTGTATCTACCGAGTTCTTTCATTCCCTTGAAACGCCTCTTGGAGAGTGTTCCAAGCTTCTTTAGTTGTTTCACAGGACATAATTCTAGTGAATACAACATCAGAAACAACAGAGTGAATACAGTTCTTGGCCTTCGCTCTTCTTATTACTTTATCATTGTAATTTCTGATTTGAGCTATAGTTGGATCTTCTTGTAACGGTTGGATTTCAGACATCACAACATCCCATAAATCACTCGCTTCTAGATAAGACTTCATTTTGACATACTATATTTGATAGTTTTCTCTGGAGAAACCGGAGGTGCTGCCATGAAGTTTCTGGCTATGGTTGAAGTTTTTGTTTTTCTCAAAAGGTTTCTCACTAGTTTTCCTCTGTTGTTTTTTTTTCTCGTGGTCTCACACACAGGCCCTTAAGAACCAAGAACTCTAATACCAATTGTTGTGTTTACAAAATAGGAGGAGATATGTATGAAGAGAAAATATTGTTATTTCTTCTTATCTTTCTGAGTCATCAATAGCTTACATTAATGCTTGCAGAAAGGAAAAATATCTGACTGAAATTAGTCCTCTTAAAGTTTAGGAACAGTTATAACAAATTAAAATTTTAACGTTTGCGAAACAATTAAGAGTGAATATTCTAACAATTAAGAGACAATATTCTAATTAAAGACATATTCAGAAATGGAAACAAATCAATGTACAGTTTCAAAAGCAAATTCCCAACATCTTCTTGGCTTCTCAACCCAATTATCAAATTCATATCTTTAACATTAAATTTTATAGTTTTATAATATTAAAAGAACGAGAATGTTTATCCCACCTAAAAAAATATTAGAAGAAAACAAATTAAATATTAACAACTTGCTTTTTATTCTTTGTATTACTCCCTATGGTAACTTATTATGCAATTCAACCAAATACTTCAGACTTGTTTTAGGTCTGATGCGTGAACAATTAGTTGGGTTGGCAATATATGATAGTACTTGGTTAAAAAGCTAGCAGATATGAGAATATGCAATTGCATGATATGATCATTTCCTATGACAAGTTTGAAAATATTTCAATCTGATGTATCCATAAATTACAATATGCATAAAGGGAGAGCAAGAAATTTTACCTGAGGGAGTGAAAGAGAGGAAAGGAGGATCGATGGAGAGTTCGAATAGGAGAAACTGGAAATATAACTAGGGAGAGTTGAAGATGGTGGTGTGAGAACGAAGATGTAGAGCGATCGAGAAAGGATTAAAGGAAGTGCAAACCACCGCGAGAGAAAGGACGATTTTTTTGAACAATTCTGAAATGTGCGAGTTTTAATATTTATTCTTAATCTTGTTTTAATATAATTAGTTTTATTTTTTTTATAAAACTCGCGATAAATATCATTATAAATATTGATATTTCAGCTGAGGTGACACTCCAATGCTTATCACATAAAAGAAAAAGTATAACTTATAGAATTTAAGATTTATTAAACTAATACAATGGTAAAACATAAAATCATAAAAAACTCATCTTAATATTAATATTAAAGAATACTTGTGTAAATTTCTAAAGAAAAAGAAAAATTATTGTTGAGAGAAAACATCAATATATTATAGCATGTATCATTCTCTTTCAATCTAATTTTTCTAAGGTTTATTGGTCATGTGTTGTTGTTGATTTGAATGAAAAAAGTTTATATGACACCTCCTCAAAGGTTCAATACAGGAAAATTGAATCAAGTTTGTAGACTTACTAAATCTTTATACGGGTTGAAATAAGCAAGTAGGCAATGGTTTGCCAAACTTTCCTCATTTTTTGACTCTATTGGTTTTACTTAATCAAAATCTAATTGTTCACTTTTTTATTAGAAAAACTTCAACTGCCTTCACAATTCTTTTTGTATGTGTAGATGATATTATTCTTGCAGGGGCTTGTTTATCAGAAATTGAGAGGATTAAGAGTTTAGTAAAGATTAAAGACTTGGGAGAACTCAAATACTTATTAGTACTAGAGGTTTCTAGGTCTAAGAAAGGAATTCATTTATGTCAAAGGAAATACACCCTTGACATCTGGACCGAGACAGGGATACTTGCAAGTATGCCTTTTACTACACTTCTTATGTCTAAGAATAAAATTCTTTTTGAAGGTGCAAATAGAATATCGAACACAAACTCTTACAGAAGACTTATTTGCAAACTCCTATATCTCACCAATACAAGACCACGTATAAGTTTTGTTATTCATCTACTTAGTCAATTCCTACAAAAATTGACAGTCCATCATCAACAAGCAGCTCAACACATTATGTGTTACATCAAAGTTAATCCACTAGAGGGGTTATTCTTTGCAACTAATTATGAAAATCAAGTCAAAGCCTTTAGTGACTCAGATTGGGCATCTTGTCCAAAAACAAGACAATCCACAACTAGATATTGTATTTTTCTAGGTTTTTCTTTGATTTCTTAGAAATCAAAGAAGAAAACTACAATTTCTAAGTTTTCTTTTTGAAGAATACAGGGTTCTCACCACCACAACATGTGACTTTCAATGGATCAAATACATCTTCAGGTAACTTCATATTCATACCACTGCTCCTATTGTTCTATGCTGTGACAACCAATCTTCTTGTCACATAGTTCATAAACCTAGTTTTCATGAACACACAAAGTACATCGACATTGACTGCCTTGTGGTGTGAGAACAACTTCAAGTTAATCTTTTTTACCTATACAATCCTCAGACCAGCTAGCAGATGTTTTCACAAAAATCCTAAGTCGACAAAATCTCATATCGATTGTGAATAAGCTTGAAACGATGAAAATACATCCTCCAGCTTACCAACGAATTTTTAGTAATTTCAATTGTTTTTAGTGTTAATCTTCTTGGATTCTACCTGTTATATAAATAATTATATCAGTATATCCTATACTATCTTTTTTTTGTTTACTTTAGTGATATAATTATAGACCCCACCAACATTCATTAAGTTTGTATTTTATATATTAATATGTTTTGCTATGAAAATCTTTGAAGGAAAATGTAGTGATCTTTCTTGGTGCTTTAACATGCATGGATAAAATAATCCTATGAGTTTATCGAATTTAATTTAATGTATGATTGTAGCATGTGATTATTCTATGGATATACTAGTACCTAAGAAGTTGGATATGCTCTACATGTATAGTTAGTTCTTAAATTATATTTTATAGGCAGAAATTTGAAAAACTTAATTGTAAAGTGAGTATAAGTAAAGTACAAATGGAATCCGAAAGTACAATATGAGAAAAAACTGGATGGAAGAGAGTAATTAGTTACATAGTGAACACCACCACAAAGAAAAAATATATAGTTATGATGGCACAAAAATTGCAACCACTTTAGACCCAAGAAAAAATGAAGGAAAGCATTAACTATGATACATGTTCCTCTTGGTGATCCAAGAAAAATAAAGTCTTAGGCTTTAGGCTTTGTTTGAATTAGAGAGTGAATTTGAGATGAAAGTATGTATAAAATTGAGTTTTTTAGATTAAAAAAAATAGTGAGATTAAAGTAGAAAATTTATAAAAGTTTGTAAATGATATGATGTGTGATTGATAAAATAATTTTTTAATAAATGAAACTATAGTTAAAATTAAATATAATTAGTTTAATGAGTGTGATTAATGAATTATTATTTTTTTATTATAAATATTAATTATTTTAAAATAAAAATTAAATTATTATTATCATTATTATTGATAATAATATTATTATCTTATAATTTTATTATTATAATTATTATTTATGATTTTATTATTATTTTTAGTTTTTAATATTAATATCATTAGTATTTATTTTATTATTATTTTATAAATTTATTATTATTTTAATAATTATTATTATTATTATGTTATATTATATATATTTAATTATATTTATTTTTGTAGGAATAGCTAGCTCTTGAAGGGGGTTGAATGGAGCCTGAACTCAATTCGCTATAAATAGAAACCACCAACCAAGGCAAAAATATATAAGCACATATAAAGCAGTTTTATACTGGTTCACCCTAATCTCTTGGGCTACGTCTAGTTCTCCCTTGAACAAACCGTTCAAGAGATTCCACTATTTAGCAAATAGTTACAACCAGTACACAAACATCTCCAGGTTATAACGAGTACACAAACATCTCCAAGTTATACCAGTCTCAATGTCCCCCTGAGATCAAGACCACTCAAGATTAAAAGAAACACTCTCAAAAGAGAGAACAATGAAAGCTCACAAGGGTTTACTTCACAAAGGTGAAGGATTACATAATGGTTTCACACAACCCAAAACTCTATATGCTCTCAATAGCAAATTGACAATAAACACTCAGTATATTTTCTTCAATTGTATTATATGATGTATTTCTCTTTTTGCTTCATCTTGTTCAACTTGAAATTGTTCTTCTATATGTAGTTTTTTAGAAACTAGTCGTTGGGATGCTTAAATAGAGTAATCTTGTTTCTGATGTATATAGCTCAAACTGGAAATAATTTAAAATAACATAGAGAAATTATATATGAGATACTCATCAATAATTTGAACAATTTCTATTATGAACAGATTTGAACGTTAATGCACGTCATGATATAAAATCAATTAATCACGTCTAAATACTCCATAATAATTTGAATAATTTCCATTATAAACAAATTTAAACATTAAATCACATCATGTTATAAAATCAATTTAAATCAAATCAATAACATAAAAGTAAATAATAGAAAACTTATCTCTTCATGGATCATGGATCATGTGTATGATGCTTTAATAATAATAATAATGTTAACTGCACAATGTATATAAGTCATCAAATATAAATATATACTTGAGTTTTGTTATCATCAAAACTTTATCAAATGATTTGATCCTCTAAAGGGGTTTTGGACCGTCTAATGTTCAACAATTTTATTATAATATAAATATATATATATATATATATATATATATATATTAATTATATAAAATATTTAATAGAAATTGTTCTTTCTTTGTAAATCGTCGTTGTACAATGGAGAAAGTTTGTTATGAAAATTTTTCTTCGATTCTCAGTTTTAATTAATATTTTATTCATTAAAATTTGTGAAATCATCGCATTTTCTCGCTCGGTAGCTTTCTTCGCATATCTGCGCTCTGAAACAAAAGGAGTGTTAGGGACACCAAAACCATGAAACCATGGAGCATAAAATTATTAAGCATGAGCTGAAATAGTGACATCTTTTGAAGGACATTTCTTGGGAAAAAATTTCAAAACGTGAAATTCTACTAAAAAATTATTGAAATGGACAAATTTTGAAAAAATTATCCATATAAGTAATTATATCAATATAACATATAACTTTATTGTGAAGAAGTCATACATGCATGACACAATTTTAGATTTGTAAAAGTGAAGTTGTATCATATTGACACAACTTTAGTATGAGAGCTAAAGTCATATCTAGCACACAACTTTAGATTTGTAAAAATGAAGTTGTATCATTTTGACACGACTTTAATGTGAAAGCTAAAGTCATATCTAGCACACACCACTTTGATTAATTTTAATTTTTTCTTATTTTATTTTAAATAAAGTCATATTTAGATTTGTAAAAATGAAGTTGTATCATTTTGACACGACTTTAATGTGAAAGCTAAAGTCATATCTAGCACACACCACTTTGATTAATTTAATTTTTTCTTATTTTATTTTAAATAAAGTCATATTAATATAGCATAATTTCAATTCAAATAAATAAACCTAAGTTAACATTAATCAAAGTATTATGTATCAAACACAATTTTACCTCTTCCCTTCCTTTTCACAAATTTAAAGTTGGGTCATGCTTATATAATTTCTTCGGAGAACTTACCTATAACATAACCTTTTCAAAATCTGTCTATTTTAATAATTATTTTAAAGAATTACACACCATTTTTAAAAAATTGTCACATTACTTTGTTGTTATTTTTTCACATCCTATTAAGATGAAAAACACAACGGGAAAATTAGGGAATAACTTTGCGTTCTATTCAAAGAATTTGATTATGTCTTCTATTTTAAGATAGATTATTTATACAAACAATCTGACGTCAAAATTCAATTAGTTTTTAACTCTAAATTTTTTTTTCTTTCTAATTCTATGTGGATATCCAAAAGCTTGAATAAGTTTGTTTGAGCTAAAGAGCAGAAGAAGGTTGAAGCTCAAGTGAAAACACAAATACAGTAATTAAAAAAACTATGGCATAAACAAAAGACAATAGCTAATACACGTTGTCTAAAATTATGAACAAAATTATTATCTAAATATTTTCCAAAAAGTGTGAATTATTAATAGTTAAGAAAAAAAAATGTTGTGTTAAAAAACTGTTACCTATGTTACTAATTAAAAAAATTGTTATCAAATCATTATTTAAAGCTAAGATCATGGTTATTAAATCACTATTTAACTTCTTACAACAATTTTTAGTTGTTTTGTAAGTTAAAAAAATGTGTGGATCATGAGAATTTGACTTATGATAATATAAATATTTTCATAGAGAGTGCATAAACATTAAGTTAAAATGTTTCACATACTTAGATATCATAATAAAGTTAATTAATTATTTTACCTTAATTAATGATATTCATTTCACTTTGAAATTAGTCTTACATTTTACATCTAATAGTTTCCTCACAATCATCAACATAAAAAGTTCAAGAATGATGTCAATGTTAATACACATAAACATCCACACATGTTTTGATCACCATTTTACTCATTGAATCTTTCTCCCTATAAATTTCCAAACAGGATGGGTGCAATATGAGTCTTCCTAATAATAAATATAAAAAAGTCTAAAGTTTGGTCAAAGAGCAATGATACGTTGGTATTCTTAACAATAATTTATATCCATTTAACAACTAAAAATAATATTATTTTATTAAAATATAATATTTTATTAAAAAAACAGTTATAATATGAATGTATTTTGTGAAAAGTAGTGTCAAACATTATTTATTCTATACAGATAAATTTTAAGTTTTTCGTAAAATTTGAATAGCATGACGACGGTAAGACGAACACCCCATAATTAAAAATAGTCACAACCATAGTTTCAATAACATACATCATTAATCAATTTCAATTCAACTTCATGAGATGTCGTGAATCCAATTCAATTAAATTTTTAATTTCTTAATATAAGTCACCTATACTCTAGGGTTTGTCATGCATGAAACTTTCAACCACATTTATAAATACAACAAATATGTAAAAACAAAATAATAATGAATTAACCATTTAATATAACAGCACATATAAAACGAGTTTAGCTTTTAATTTTATAACAAAAACAAGAAAATTATTTTTTTATAACTCCAACTTCGATTATTTTTTATCTTAATCTCACGTTTTCATAAATAATGAATTCATTTTCCAACTCCAATTTACAAAATATAAATATTAAAATTAGACAAAAATTGACTAAGTTAATTAAAATCTAATAATATAGACCATTAAAACTTTTATGACTAATGTTAAATATCAATTATTTTAACTGATTATTAAATTCATATTTTATAGTTATTTCATAATTAAAATTTAATTTGATAACTATTTTATCACAATTAACAACTATTTTATTTATTTAATAGTTAAAAATTATTTTTTAAATAGCTTTCTCTCTTATAATATAAAGTTTACATATGATACAAAAAGACTCTAGTGACCTCAATGAAGTCTCATAAAGATTATGAGTGTAAAAGACAACTCAAACTGCCGGTACAACAAGAGCACAAAATAAAAGGAGTGAATTATACTATTTATAGGCTTGTTGGTGCACAAAAGACAAAAGCTACATTTAGAAAAAGAAAATATTAAATCCTAATTTCCTATCCTTTGTTAGTTGGACTCTCAATAACATTAACCAAGGGAAAGAAGAAAATCTTTCATACTTATTAATTTCCATAAATATTGTCACGTCATGAATAGTACTTAGGTTGTAAAAGTGTCCTTTTGTTTTCTCTTTAATGTATTTGACCAAAAGTGTAGACAAATGGGCTTCATTTGCTAAATGGCACACCAATATAGGCTTAGCTCGAAATCCTTAACCCTTCATAAGATTTTTCACTGACCATTTCATTTACAATAATTAATTTTGTTGAAGTAAAAATTTTATTTTTCACTTCATAATATAATTATGCTTCACTCACACTACAACATTTATGGATTTTAGTAACAATTTTACGATTACATTTATTTAAAACGTTACTACATATAAATTTTAATATCTACGGTAAGATTTTTTCATAAAGATGTTACTATAGATAAAAATACATATAATCTTGTAACATTTTATAAATAAATGTTACTATAAATTAATAATAAATTATTATACAATATTATTTTTATACACTTGTTACAAAAAGTAATTTTAAAATATTTAGATTAACCAAAAACATATGAAATAAACTAAAAAGTTCAAATTATCCTTTAATCATAAGCGGGTAAGAAATTCACTCTCAGACTTCTTCACTTTCATCTTTCACCTTCTACTTTCTTTCATAACATTTATCTTCTGTTTCCTTTCGTTGTTTTTCTGTACTTGTTTGTTGAAGTGTTTTGAATGTTGGTGCGTGTGAGTTTTCTCCAAATCCTGTAACACACCGCACCACATCAACGATTTTGAGTTTCAATCTCAGGTAAGTTTTCATAAGCCCTAGTTACTTAATTACATAAATCCTAATTTTTAGATTTCTTCATGGTTTAGTTTATAAAAAATGGTCGTGACTTGACTCTATTGAATCATTCGTATTTATCCCTCTTTGAGAATTATTCTTCGTATTTTTTTTATATTGTATTTATAGCACGGAAGCCTTTATATTTCTTTCTATCCACCCTCTAAGTCTAAACATAGGGTTTGTTGATTGAGCTATTAGAAGTTTCACTATAATGCTTTTGTCTCTGGAGTAAGGAATCTTATTTGTTGTTAAACATAAGTTTAGGCTGAGTTGAACTGTGAATGTCTATGTGGTGTCTATGTAGTCTAACATGTTTGAATGCTTCTAGTAAGCTTGGTAATTAATTCCTTCTTTATAATTGTTTGTTCTCTTTACAACTTCTTTATCATAGTTATTCTGTGTGATTTGAGTATCTTTTCAGCCATTGGTTCTTTATCTATTGTTAAATTTTTATCTATTTCAACATTTGAA
>Ga0099825_1010527_pt1 | contig 10119 bp, 4 predicted proteins | sample SiratroredBW_FD_76838 | JGI IMG/M metagenome (GOLD analysis project Ga0099825, IMG submission 76838) | Root nodule microbial communities of legume samples collected from California, USA - Siratro red BW | ecosystem: Host-associated > Plants > Roots > Nodule | place: USA: California | collected... | reverse complement strand
TTTTTTTTATGTCATTTTATATTTTATATATAAAAATAGTGTTTTTTTTTTTTTATCTATATTATATATTCGAAAATACATATATATATATATATATATATATATATATATATATATATATATATATATATATATACACTAAAATTAATAATATTAAAATAATATTAAAAAAAATTATGTAGTCTTTATTTTTTAAAATAAAATTATTTATTTATTTTGAAATAAATAAATAAATTATTTTTTATTTATTAGAGAGTAAATCTGTCTAGTTAAAAGATGTCATAAAAAAAAGTTACCAAATAATGTATCATCTTTATATAATGGTATAAATAATAATTGTAATAAAAGATATTATTAAATTATACAAAATTTCATAAAAATTAATTATAAAAATAAATATAAATAATTATAAATTTTTATAATTATTGGTAGTTATTTTAGTTTAAAAATGGTATAGATATGTATTAAAATAAAATATATTATTAAATTATATTTTTTATAAAAAATAATTATTAAAATAAATATAAATAATTTTTAAAATTTTAAGGTAATTTTTATTTAATTTATAGGTAGTTTTTTTATTATTGGTAGTTATTTTAGTTTAAAAAAATAATTACTTAAAGGATAAAATGATAAAAATTTATATACACTAAAATTATCAGCTATAGATTATGAGTATACATGTATTTTATTAATAAATAATAACAAAAGAATTTTGAAATTCATTGATAATGAGGATAAATATGGTAAATTGGTATCATTTAAGAAAAAACAAATCGAACTGAATTAGGTGTATTAATATTCTTGATTCTGTTAAAACTTTTTTATATTTTATATTAAGAACTAGAAAGATTATATTGTCATAAAAAAATTCTTAATATAATGTTATCTTAATTTTTTAACATGTATCTAAATTTTGGATCTCTTTCATTTTAGATTTTCATTTTTTTGTTGCTAAAGAATATTATGGTATATTGTTGAATTTCAAACCTAAGTATTATGATTTTTTTTTAATGTTATAAATAAAAATATATATGTTATTTTTAGTTTTTGTATTATTAAATTTTGATATTATATTTATCTTAGGTTATTTATTTAATAATTATTGTTATTTTATTAATATCTGCAGTATAAACTAATTTATCTATATTTTTTATTTTTAACTTAGATATAAATTAATTTTAGTTTATAAAAATATTTTATTTTTTTCTCTTCTAGGTTATGAAAAAGCTCACTCAAATAAATTTTAAACCCCAATTCAACCATTGAATATTAATTTGTTTCTTGACTCCTATAATGCTCAATCCCATATTTGAAACATCCATATGGTGAGAAAATGTTATAAATTAACGAGACATTTAATTATTAGATATTTTTAGTTTGTTAAAACAAATTATAAACTAATTGAATAAAATATTAATTACTAGAATATAGTATGTCAAACACATTATTGGTGGGGTAATGACACCACATCTCTACTACCACTATTAATTAATGCATTACAAATGGAAGAATATGTTAATACCTACTTTGTCTTTGTCTTTATTGGATGTTGCTAATGAATAAAATATTTGCATATTGAATTTCTCAACTCCAAAATTGGATTAAATGACAGATATAATGACGGAGTGTAATTAATACAGCTATGTTATTAGAAAAAATTATTATCAATTGCATGTTGAAACTGTGTACCATGTGTCAATTAAAGATAATCAACCATTCTAAAAATTGATTAGGTTATAATTTGTTTTTTTGAGTTAATTAACTTTACTAAATATAATATAAAGGAAACTGTAATCTTCTTTTGAGAAATAAAAAAGTTATCTTGAACGGGTTGTTGGGTTTCGAAACCATTTAGGATCTTTATTCTCTTTTTTTTTAACAAATAAGTATAAAAAAATTATTTTATTTTTAGCTTATATTTAATGTAAAGAATTGCAAAGATAACTAAATAAAAATTATTTTCTTTACTTTTTATTATTTATGTTTCTTTTCCAATTACGAATTTTTTGTACATTCTTATTGTGACAATATAATTATTTTATTTGCAACTGTATGAAATTAGTCACGGAATTTAATATGTAAAATTTTAATTGTGTACTTATTTTTAAAAAAAATACTTATATCAAGTATTATTAAAGATTTTGACATTTTAACTAACATGACACTTCAAATTTCACAAATATTTTGTCATCAATAGTATTATAAAAAATAAACAACAAAAGTAAAGGTCTAAACAAACTTATAAAAAAAACAAATTTAAAAAGGAGTTAAATGTATTATGAAAGAAAGTTCAACCTAATAATGGGTAGGAATCCAAGTACGAGTCTAAGTCACATATTGAATAAAATGAGAAAGTTAAGTAATATATAAGAAAGTCACACATTGAATAAAATGGGAAAGTTAAGCAATATATAAGAAAGAAGACCCATAACCTATTGCTTTAAGGTTTTGGGTTAAAAGTGGTGTTATTTCCTTATTTATGTTTGGCCCATTTCTCCATTCTTGTGAGATTTCTCCGGTTATGCCCTCTCGGATTCTCCCAACAACCACAACAAGTGGTATCAGAGCTGAAGGTTCGCACCGACCTGATGGTGACCGACTCATACGATGAGGAGTGTAGAAGAAGGACCAAGAGCCGATGGTTCGCACCATCCTGATGGTGACCGGCTCATATGATGGAGACTCTCACTTGAGGGGGAGATTGCTAGGAATCCAAGTACGAGTCTAAGTCTCACATTGAATAAAAATAAAAATGAGAAAGTTAAGCAATATATAAGAAAGAACATCCATAAACATGTTTGGCCCATTTCTCTTTCTTGTGAGATCTTTCGGGTTATACCTCCTCCAATTCTCCCAACAACCACAACAAGTACCTCCTCCAATTCTCCCAACAACCACAACAAGTGGTATCATAAATAATATAACAACAATAGGTCTATTTCTCCTTTTTGTGAGATCTATCCCGTTATAACTCCTCGGATTCTCCCAACAACCACAACAAGTGATATCATAAATATAACAACAATAACAGGTAAACAAGAATATCATACAAATTCAACTTTATTTTTATATATTTAAATTCTATCAAAACAGTTATTATCCTCCCTAACTCACATAAATCACTTTAAAATTTATTGTAGAATTTAAGAGTCCAATAAATGATATGATCAGAATCAAAATCTTGACAAAACAAAGAAGAGTTACAATCCAACCAAAACTTTTTAAAATCTTTCAATTAAGCCTATTCAATATCCAAAATTGCATCCATGACTTCAACATAATAAGTTGTTGAGTACCCAAGAAACAAAAAAGTTACCCTAAAAATATCTTTACAAGTTGCAAAACACAAAACAAGGAACTCCTCTAGCAACTCCATGAGTGTTGACTTTAATTAGACTAACTTCAAGAAAGCATAAAAAAAAAAAAAACTTGCACAAAGATAGGATCTTTTCTAATGCTAATACAAAATTATTTCAAAATAAACATAGGTCTGGATAAAATCCTTAATAATGTAAAACAATATTTATACTAATAATCAATTGAAATATGGTAAAATTCATCATCTTCTAGATCATCTAGAAGAAAAAAGGTAATGGTTGAAAGTTTAACCAGAGACAAATAAGAGAACTACATGGAGCTTTCATGAAAGTAATAAAATCAACAGAAGATAAGTTTATAAGACCAGAAAAATATTTCAAACCCAAGTTCATATAAAGAAAACGACAGAATAAATAAAAGAAAGCAAATGATCAATATCCTCAACTTGCAACCTGTATAGAGAGCACATAGAACAACGAGAAACACCTCTTTTCTAAGTAGAAACTTCCAATGTAGAAACTTCCAAAACACCAAAGTCTTAGTACGGGGAATAGATATTTCAGGTTACCTTTTGATTAAGAATATTATTATCATCAAGTTTCTAATTCGGGCTATATGGAAGATCAGTGATAGCCAAATGATACAAAGTCTGAAGACGAATATGTTGCACTAGATTATCAGTTAAATTCTAAGAGGAGTCATTTCAACCTTTAGCCACACTAGATATAAAAATAATCCTTTATTGAAAAGTCATACCCATCAAACAATAAATGCGTTAGGAAGAACACTAAAAATTATTCTAAAAATTTATTTTATCATTGTGACCAATAGTTCAAAAAAGTATTTTCAAAAATAATATCAAAAAATATTTTATCTTTGGTTAAATAAAAAAAATCAATAAACATAAATCTTAACATATTTAGAAGAAATCTATCAGACGTTAATTCATATTATACCTAAGATTTGAAAATTGTATAATCTCACGACAAGTGAAAGAAAATTTTTAGTTGTGTTTGATGACTATATACTTTACATAAAACAGTGATAATAAATTTATCATTGTAGAAAGAATTTGGTTAAAACAATAATGATTCCGGTGCTAATTGACTTAGGGATGAATTTCTTAATAACAATAAAGAAGTTATTTTTTCAATATAAAAGTAGTTTATACGTTAAAAAAAAGTTCATATAATCTCTCTAAATTTTTTATTTAATTTATATAAAAAATTAATTTATAAATAAACTCGTTTATTTTTATATTTTTTATCTAAAAATACTAATGAAAAACTCTTTTAAAAATAGGTAATATTAAATTATCAATTTTCTTCTCTTTTTATGAAATGAAATGATACCTTTACTTCGGCAATTTTTTAAAGCACGAGTTATAAGAACTGTAACTTATTACACAGTTTGATTGGACAAATTTATACTACTATTCTAAATATATTATTAGCATTTATTTTTTAATATAATTATATCAATTCTATTACTATTATTATTGTTTTATACATTCTCCATTATCTTTCCATCTATTAATTAGAATTAAGGTGCTCACTACATTTCCTATATACATATTATCAATAAGTAATAGTTACTAATATAAATAACTGTTTCTTATCAGAATGAATCCACTCATAGTAAGCAATACAACTATCTCATTTTCTAACACATTATTTTTTATTCTTTTATTTAAAACCTATAATCTTAAATTTTATTGAAAAAAAGGTTCTATAAAAAAAAAGGTTTAGATTTATTATTTATGTATGTCCATAAATAACCTTCTCCAAATAATGGTTTCTTATTGATATAAATTCACTTATATTAAGCAATACAACTTTATCATCTTCTAACTGTCACCTAATGTAAAAATTTGTGAGTATTTAAAAATAATATGAAATGTTTACAATGCTTGTGAATAAAACTTAACATGGTGTTTTCTTTTTTCTCTTTTTAGAATCTGACTATCAGCCTCAAACAAGATAAGACTACTAACAGCCATATAAATCTCAAGAGCAATTGTATTTCCAACATTTTATGTTAGAATAGTTAGCAGCAGCAGACTGTATTATATTTTATAACCTGTGTGGAATTAAATTTCACATGCATAAATGTCTAAATCAATTTAAACACTGATGCAGCATGTTTTCCAAAGGAATAAACAGTATTTGGAACCTTTTGTCACAGATCATATAAAGGAAATATTTGCTGATGAAAAAGAATATAAAGGAAATATTTGTGTTGGTAGTCATATAATAATTTTCTTTTTCTTCCCTTAGATATTGCCAAAACACAGCTCTAAGCTTGCATAATTGCTTCTAACACAATGTTAGGATGCACAGAAGTGACCATGTGGTAGTGATAGACTATATTAAGAACTTTTGAAGCATATTTAAAGTTTCCACATGATTCATGCAGGCTGATATGCAATTAGGCAAATAAGTCAGCTCATTTATTAGCTGCTCTGTCTTTTGGTAAATCTTGGACAAACCACTGAAAAGAGGTGCCTAATGAGGTTTTGAATCTCTATTTTTTTGGTTTTTGTGTTGTGATGTATCCTCTTTTCAAATTAATATTGTTGGAACCACTGTTCAATATTAAATGTACCTTTTTATTAAAAAAAAACATTAAATAATTTAGTATAAATAAACAAAAAATTAATTAGAATAGATGATGGTAACACATTCTAGTAATTAAATGATCTTAATTTTTCAAAAGTACCAATTTCTTTTCTATGGACATTTGGAAAAGGTGAGACAGAAGTGAGTTAGATGAAGCTGGCACTGAATTGTTCTGCATCAAGAATTAATTGCATGAGTTTTGAGGAAAATTAGTTGTTGACTCTAACCAAGAAGAACTTTATGTATAAAAAATATATAATTAATAGATTATTTGACTATGATAACCGACCAATAAGTGGTCATGATTCAGACATGCAGCACCGCCCCTAGACCTAGAACAACCACACAGCAATGCTCTTTTTCACTTTTATTTTACATTCTTTTTGAAAATTTATATGCTATTGCTGTAATCATTAAGAGTAAGATTATAACTTTTTACGAATTTTATTATTTGTTGTGTAGAAAATTGTTATGCTCTGCTTGTCACGTGACGCTGAGATGCTTGGGTTTTGTCATTGCTGATGCTTACTTAATTAGCAGCAGAGTAATGAATAACAGACACAAGTGTCATGACATTTTATAGATATGGAGAAGAAGTAATAGATACGGAAATTTTATATTCCAGTATTTTAATATATGTTTATTATATCAATAGTGTAATTTTTATTTAATTTTTTAATTTTAAAACATATCACGACAAATCTCCAATTCTATTACAAAGGAGTTAAAATATTTAAACTCTTTCGAAATCAATATTCTAATTCCGATACTAATATTCTAAGAACAAATTCACTGGACATTGTTAAGATTGTCAATTTCAGGATTTATTAGTGACTTAAAGAATACAAATATTTATAAATAACCTTAGTATGAAATTCTCAAAATACTTTCAAATTTCAAAATTCACCACAAAAATAATAATATTATATATCTTTTTATATCATTCATATAATTTTAATAATATTATATATCTTTTTATATCATTCATATAATTTTACTTTTTGAGATAGGTAATTATCATTATAACTTTTTTAGTTGATAGTTAGATATAGTATAATAAATTTAAAATTATAACTCAATTTTTATATATGTCCTGATCAATCTAATTTTGTATTCAGATCTCTAAGTTCAAATTATACATAATTCAGACTTAGGTCAGGTCGACTTCAGATTATCTTGGAAAAATTTGTACTTGGATCCTAGTAAGAACATTTGGTGCCCACTAGTAGGATAGGTAAAAATTTTCCTACCTCCCCAAGACAATGAAATTATGAGAAATTTATTATAAGCATTGTATTGCCTTCTTTTATGACGAAGTTGGAACCTCTCTCCCCCACACTTAGCACTTTCATAAGTTTTAATCATAATCTTACAATATTTGCATATATACCTATATCTTTAAATTGTTATTTATTCAAATAGAGTTTTATACTTACGATTGCTTTCGGATATAACAATAAAATCTATGTAGATCGCACAATTACAACTAAAAACTATTGTAGATTCCGTAGTGTAAAATTGTTGGTTTGTATTATAATATTTAAATGATTGATTAATTAAATAATTTATTGCATGAAATTCTTGAATGATAGATAGATATGCATTGTCTAATGTCACAATTGTTAGGTAGGATGTGGTTTTCATCTTCAATGTTATTCCATTCGTGTTTATGCTTATATAACTATAAAAAAAGAATAATACGTAAGTGTGAACTAAGTATGGAAAAAGAGAGAGGCCAACAAAAATCGTAGCCACTTCTTATGCAACCAATCTTGGTTGTTTTGGAGATCAATGGTAAAACCTTGTCAGATTAAGCTGCATTTTTTACTGAATATTCATAACTCATACTTCTTCAATATGAAGTGGGATTGCTCGTTGAAGGTATGTAGAAGCTCTAGAAATTTTGTGAAGTGTTGTTATCCGCAACAAATTTCTATTACCACCAGTGTTGGTTGTTTAGAATATTCAACGGTGAAATTTTCTCCAATTCTGAATGGACGGATTTAAAATCAGAGTTCTGAATTGTTCCTAGAAATTTCACAAATGGAGACAATTCTTTGGTGACAAAGTTCTTCACCTTGCGAAGGCAATATAAGATATTATACTTTTGAAACCCCAGATGATCATGTCAATCATGTGAAGGAAATAACAATTATCACATTTTTTCATGATCGTTATGTGGCTCCACATCGTTCTGAATGGTTCAACCTCGTCAGGTTATCTTAATTTAGGGTTATAAATTCCAATGCTAATAATCCTTCTTGTTATTATGTTGCATTGAAAGGGGATCCACAATAAAACCCACAACAATATGGACCTCTTGCGCAACACTAAGATATCGTTTCAATGTAATTGAAGAACAAGTACTTAACTAACTCTTTTATCTTCATGGTACATGAGTACCTTTCAAATCTCAATACATGCTTCAAGAGTTCATTCAACGAGTAATCATTGTCTAGACAAAAGGGACACCTATATAATAACTTAGAGGCTTTAAGTTTATAGCAATCATCCTTTAAATATTTTTGAAGTTAGGTAAACCAATATTGCAAGAATAGAGTGTGTCATCAACTGGTATCTCACATCGTAAATGAGTTATTCTTATTACTGGATATAAAGTGTGTAGTGTAAAAGTGTATGTCTAGGAATGTTTTAGCAAGGAAAGACTTTGTATTTAAGTGTGTTCATTGATGACCCACCTATTTTTCTTGGAAACTTACCTGGTGTACTAGTTCACGATCTATAATCATTGTTTCACTAGACAATACTATTCATAGTGAGAAGTCAACAACAAAATTTACCAACTTGGATGACCCAATTGTCTTCATGGCTACTATAGTCGATTGGAAAGTTCATAAGGTGTTCATTGACAAACGAAACTCTGCTGACGTGTTCTATTAGACAACCTTCAAAAAAATTAATATTTTTATTTCGTATATCAAGTCATACTTGGATGCTTTATTGGGGTTCACATATGAACATGTGTACACAAGACGTTATGTTGGTAACCTTTAGGACGAGCATGACATACTGGACATTGACAGTTTGGTACATTTTTGGTTGAGACAGGCACATCCTAGAATGCATTTATCAGCTATTGAACGCTTAAAAAGCTTAGTACCATTGTTTCTACACCGCACATGGCTATTAAGTTCCCTTCTAAGGCTGGTATGACTATCATAGTGAAGGTCGATCCAAAAACAACTCGGGAATGTTATGCTCAAAGCCTCAAAAAAGTCTTTACTTGGTTAAGGCTCCTTCTGGTGATAGTACCACTCAGATCAACTTCACTTTGAAGTCATCCAAAGAATGTGATACTATTCAACAATGTCACAACATTGAAGAGATACTTCTCACTTCCTTTGAGGAGGAGATGGATTTTGTTTAATCCCATGACAAATTTAAAGAGAATCGTCGAACTTTTGATGAGTGCATAGTACAGGTTCAACTCGTTTCTCAACTCATAATATTTATTTATTTTTCATAAACAAGAACGACGTACTTTTTTTTCTTAGTAATCCCCGAGGATGGTTTTGTTGGACAAGGTTTTAACGAGGCACACTCTTGTAATAAATAATTTCAATAAAGGTGACACATTTTTTCGTGATAAAATAAGCACGATCAAATGATATTGTTTGGCCTCATTTGATGATTTTGGATGAGCAACCAAGCTCGATCACACATATATCCATGGCAAAGGACAATGTTTGAACCAAGCCAAGTACTTTGGCCGAGCAGCTAGTTTGGTCACACATATATATCTTGGCCAAACACCCCGTTTTGACCTAGTCAAGTACTTTGGCCAAGCAACCAGTTCGGTCACATATATATCCTAACCAAACAATCTATTTGGACCTAGTAAAGTACTTTAGTTGAGCAACCAGTTCGGACATATATATACTACCCAAACGACCCCTTTGGACCCAATACTTTGGCTAAATAACCAAATTTTGTCACATATATATCCTGGCTAAATAGCCCATTTGGACCTAGTAAAATACTTTGGTCGAGCAACCAGTTTGAACATCTATATATTGCCCAAACGACCCCTTTGGACCTGTTAGCATCAGTGGACTGCTGCAGTGATTTGATGAAGCCAACCATGTGTGAAGAAGTTCAAGACCTATGATCATATGTGGAATGCATGAAGATTCATGAAGATTTGAAGCTTGGTCTAGAA
>Ga0099825_1010521_pt1 | contig 10123 bp, 3 predicted proteins | sample SiratroredBW_FD_76838 | JGI IMG/M metagenome (GOLD analysis project Ga0099825, IMG submission 76838) | Root nodule microbial communities of legume samples collected from California, USA - Siratro red BW | ecosystem: Host-associated > Plants > Roots > Nodule | place: USA: California | collected... | reverse complement strand
ATTTTTTTTTTTTTTTTTTTTTTTTTTTTTTATTATTTTTTTTTTTTTTTTTTTTTTTTTTTTTTTTTTTTTTTAACTTTTATTCTCCTCTCCATCTACTTTTTGCATGGAGACTTTCCATATATGTGAAGTTTAATATTCTTTTGAATTACATATTTTTCAATGTGCCTCTTAGGTTTATTTTTCGTTGTTGCCTAGAAGGTTAACAAAAAGTAATTATTTCTTAACATACAGTTGTACCATTCAGAAATAATTATCAACATACAGTTGTACTGTTGATCACATATAGTTAATTATTTACAATTGTGTTTATTTATTATATTAACTTTGTAATACAAAATCAATCATATTTGAATATGTAAATATGTATGCATTCCAATAACCTCTTGACAATTTTAAATCCACTCTCTCCTCATGAATATAAACAAATAAAACTAGCTCATCAGTTTAAAAAAACAGTTAATATCAATAAGCATTTCTCTTAAAATTTATTTTCCTTAAAATTATATATAAATACATGAAAGAATATCATTAACGGTAAAATTTCAATTTAATGAAGGGTTTTTTGCCAAAATGACCTTCTTGAAAAAATTAAATAATATATATATATATATATATATATATATATAATGTTTATATTGAAAATCGAGAGAAATACTGCTTGTGAGATCTAATTATTTAATATAAGGCATTTAAATAATTTGATGATATTACAAATGATTATATATACTAGAAAGACAAAATTAATCGTCTTTATGTGTCGTGAGATAAAGTTAGTCATATTTTAATTGATCATTAACTTCTTCAGACCAAGTTAATCACATGTAAAAATGTAATTTATAATAAATTATAAATGATCACAATCTTATTTCTTTTAATTTATATTTTCCACATTCAAATAAGATTATGCATTAAATATGGTAATTTTTAAACTAAACATCATTTATGTCTTTTCATATTCAAATAAAACCATACATATAACACACAAGTATTACATTAATTGCAACTTATAATAATAGTGAGAGCATGAGAATGGTAGCATGCAGCAAGCAGCTACCTCTTATTCTAGTCATTTAGTACTATACTTCAGAAACATGTGCAATATGCTGGAAAGAACTTAGGGTAAGGTAGCATGTGAGTTGGTGGTATCTTAAAAGGTGGCACAAAAACTGGTGCTTTCTCGAAGGGTGGCATTTGAAATGGTGGTTTCTCAAAAGCTGGCACAAAGGCTGGTGCTTTCTCAAAGGGTGCCACAAAGGCTGGTCCTTTCTCAAAGGGTGGCACAAAAACTGGTGCTTTCTCAAAGGGTGGCACTTGAAGTGGTGCTTTCTCAAAGGGTGGCATAAAAAGTGGTTTTTCAAAGGGTGGCTTATAAAAGGAGGGTGTTTTCTGAGTTGGAGGGTTGGAAAGTGGTGAGTTTTGAGTTGGAGGGTTATGAATGGGAGATGGAGCCTCAGAGGGAGGGTTGGCATAGTGAGCAAGTGCTTGATGAGGGGATTGAATCAGAGCTGCCAAGAGGAGCACCAAGGAGCTTAGGGAAACCATCACCATGCTATTCATTTCTTTAGTTGGTGAAAATATCACACAACAATGGTGGCCTTTTATAGTAGTTGAGAGGGCCTTCCTTGGAGTGTGTAATCTTGTTATGGTTGGTGTTGAAAAGTATAAGGGAACATGCAGGTACAAGTCCATACCAGTGTCAATATTTTTCAAACCACTCACTTCCTATGTACATTTGGAAGGTAATTTCAAGTTCATAAGAATGTGTTTCCACCACAAGCATGTAGAAAATAGTTGCTTCTGAGATATTATTCCTTTAACATTAGGCAAATTTATTTATGCTTTTGTGTTCTAAGTAAGTCCTGGTATCTCCAATATTACAGACTTATATTCAGATTATGAGTTTAAGAATTAGTTGCAGAAAAACTCTCTTTCAAATAGGTTATATCACATTGAGCTTTAGATTCTGGATTTTAAGTTTAAATAAATAAAAAATTATTAAAGTGAGTCTTATACGTACTATCTATGTATTGAAGTAAAAGTTACAAATTCAAACAATAAATTATAAAACTTAATAATAATAAAATGGTTTCATAATTCTTGTAAACGCAGAATGCATTATAAAAAAAAAGTTGTCATTTTCCAAGAAGTGTTTTAGAAATACTTGAGTTTTTATTATTAAATTAATACGTCTGATGGAGAAGAACTCCGCATGAGAAAAATTCACAAGAAAAATTCAATTAAAAATACCTTTCATAAATTATTTTATGTATAAATTAAAAATCCTCTGTAAGAAAAATTAAAAAAATAGTTTTGGATAAATTAAAATTAACTAATATTATTTTAAAATAAGTTTTTCAGAATTCAATGAAAATAATTTTTTATAAATTATTTAAGTATAAACATATAAACTGATTTTAACTGATGCTCTCTAAGGATACTCACAAGGAAAATGTTCCGCGTAAGAAAATTGTATCAAATTATTTCCTCACATAAGCTATTATAAAGTAAGTGATTGATATATTAAAAGATTGATATCTATACTATAACACCCCAAATACTATTAATATTAACCTATAATCCAATAGAACAAAAGAAGCTCATCACATAAATAAACTTTATAGTAAAAATGTAAAACGTATATACATGTTTCATGAGAAGTGAATAGAAACTTAAATGGGTCCTTAATTCTTTTTTGGTAAGTCACGCAGAAAAAAAAATTATCATAACACCACTAATCTATAATAATTTACTTAAATAACAACAATCAATAAAATTTTAGGTGGTTTATTATTATGTCAGCAAACGGCAAACGCATGAGTTATGTACACGTATATACAAGTCACACATGCATCATATATTAATGATATTTTTCAAATATTTAAGATAAGTTTAAGGCATTTAAAATTTAAAAATGTTATATTAAATATGCAATAATCCTTCTTATACTTTTTAATATATGATGTCTTAGTCTATGAAACTTAGACCACCATTGATGAAGTCAAAGATATGATACTTAATATACAAATTCAATAAATAGTTCATATATCATCCAAAATTTATGACTGAATTTACACATCATACATACACATTCACATGACATATATACATCTCAATTCACTTTAAATTAAAGAATAAATAATTGAAGCATACAAATTTTTTGCATATAAATACACTTATGCATGAAATACATATTACTAAAAAATAAGAAAAATTACTTGAACATGAATATAAAACGATAACTCTGTTTAAGCAAAAATAAGAAAAATTACTTGAACATGAATATAAAACGATAACTCTGTTTAAGCAAAAATAGTTTTGCTAAGAAGGTGTATCAAACGGATATATTTACTAGAGTGACTCAGACAACAACTATGCTTAAACATGCTTGATTTGGTTAAGCAAGGATTTCATATTATATATACTAGAGTTACTTAAATGATACCTACTACATCCTACTTAAGACAAACTCTAAAAATAGATATACTTAACTCAAAGTGACATTCTAACCTTGTAACATAAAAAATATTTTTATAAAATATAATAAATGAATTTATTTTACCTTTTAAGACTAAAGGAAAATGGAGGCTCCAGATCCACAAACAAAAAAAAACCCTAATTTTACTTATAAAACATTAACTCCAGACAACTAAAAAACAAAATTTTTTACAATAGAACAAACTCTATTTCAAATTCATTAATTAAAGTTATCTAAAGTGACTTTCCTTATTTGAATTTTTTTCTTCTTCACCAAACTTCTAACTTATCTAAGAAATTCACCAACACTTATAAGATTTGATTAAGGAACTATTATCTGAAGAATAATCTTTAGTTCTCATTTTACTATTACTATAATGCATAATGAGATCTTAAAAAGAGATAAGATTTGAATGGAAGAAGATAAAAAGAAACGGGAATAAAATCTTAGAAAAGAAGAAAAGAAAAATTATTTGGATGTGAATAAGAAAATGAAAAAAAAAATGAAATCTTAGATATAGATAATTTGACTTTATCTCACTTAAAAAGATATTAATAAAAGTTACCGAAATGTATTAATTATGTACCTTTTATATCATATATTTTATGAGGTTTAACGGATTGAAGGTAGAGAGAGGGCAAATAATTTTTTAAAGGAAAAAAAAAGACTTCCATGCAAGTGTGAGAATGGAAAAGAAAAAAACAATAATAGTAGTTTATTTACACATTTATATTTCATAAATATTTTTTTAAAACTTAATGTTTTATCATTTTGTAGTATATTATATGCACAAATATCGTGTATATATTTTTATATTAGTTATATCTGACGTCATAAGTGACATCACTAAAAATATGTTTTTTGTTTATTTTAGTTTTGCTTTAAAATTTTTTTAAAGTTTTGTTGTGATTTTTAATATTAATAATTTGTGAACACCATTTTAATGTTTAATAGTTTTTTACTTGAAAGTTTTAGAATTTGAGACATATATTTTTATTTTTTATTTTTTATTTTTATCTTATATTTATTATTTTATATAACACATATTATCATCATATTATTGATTTATTTATCTACAACTTAATATAGATATTTTAAAAATATTATAGGTAAATGTAAGTTAAGTTTCAATTATAGCGAAAACTGCTAGATGATTTTTTTTTCATAAAAGAGAAAATAATAAAATTATTAAATATATTTTATATTTTTAAATCCTTATTTATAATTACAATATATTGAAAATTATATATAATGTAAAAGTATTTTTATCTTTTTTTATTGTTACACAATTTAAAACTAATATAAAATAAATTTCTTTCCTAAAATATTACATTTATTTTGTTTTTATTTTCGTATGATAAAGACGCATATTTATAATATAAAATAATGATTATATGTAGCTATATAATTTAACCATACTTTATGAAAACAATAATAACTATTTAAAAAAATTAATATAAAATTTATGCTTAATATTTTGTTAGAAATAAAAATAAATTATAAAAGTAAGTTGTATAAACTAATATATTTTGGATAATGAAAAATACATTGATTATTTACATTATGCACCTAAAAGTAATCTTTTTATCTTACTTTAACATTTTGTATTACTTTAATAATTTTAATAAGCATTTTTCCTTTTTAAAAGTAACAATAATTAAAACTATTTTTTTAAAAAAAGAATAATAAAAAATGTCAAAATAATAAAATTAAAAAAAAAAATCTAACAATTCATTTATCAATAGCATGCTCCCCATTTTACTAACTTATGTCATTGTCATACAAAAGTATTTTTTTTCTTGCTAGTAATGTCCTTTTGCTTATAAATGATGGGTTTTGATGACTTTTGTTAAGGATCTACACTAATTCTTATCATCATTTGTCAATTTTTTGGTGAGTAAAATCCTAAATCTAGCTAGTATATGACTTAAGTTATCTCTATGTGTTTGCTCAATGAGTTTGGTAGTTGGTCACATATTACATTACTTTCGACTATATATTTTCAATTTAATTATATTTTGTTATTTTTAAAATAAAATATATAAACATTAACCATTACTTCTTTTGATTTCAACACATATGCTGGATTTAATATAGGTCAAATTGCGAACATAATTCAAAGCCCAAATGGATAATGCTTGTTACCTATTTTATTGTTGTATTGATTATGTAGCCTACTTTTTTTTTTATTCATTTGATTTTTTCTTCCAAAACCTTTTATGTGTTACAAGTACTTTTATCCCCCGTTTCTTAATAATGTTTTGCTTATAAAAACTCTATTAGCTTAGTTCATTATTTATACACACAAAATGTGAATTGTATATGTATATATATAGTCATGTCATTTCCCATGTTTGTACAATAAGTAAAAATGATGCTAGAAATATTTGTTTTACTTAAAATATGAAAGTTAGAAATTGTAGTAGTATTTATAGTGGAAATTAAAGGTAAAGTGCCACTAACAAATACAGTTGAGATCTCTCTTTCCTTAATCTATGTCTTCCCATGATGTTGGTACCCTATTGCAAAAAATTCAAACTTGTTAATTTGAAAAACTTACATTAATTTTTTTTCCGATTATGTGATTACCTAAGAATTTAATTTGTGCATGTACATGGAACAACTTCTACACCAATTAACTGATGAACTTTGGAGAGGGTTTTGTATTTAAAACATATTAATAGTATATAACATATACTTTTATTGTTACTTGAAGTAAAATGATGTTCACTCTACTTTTAAGTATTTGAGAAAATAAATTGAAGCAATTTTTTTTATAGGTTTTTATACATGTATCTATACTTTTTCATTAATAAATATATTATGATTTTATGATATATTGTTGTAATAAAACAACATATCAAATTTGTAATAAAGCATAATTTACATTTTATTCATGAAAATCATCTTCATTGTTGGTCTTGAAATATTCTCATTACTCTAAATATCAACAATTCTAATGGTTAATTTCCAAAGTTTATCCTTAATTATGATGTTGAGAAAACTTTAAATATACACTATTTGGATACAGGACAAAAAAAAATACATTTTTTGTAAGCATACATAAAACCAAATTGTTAATTATCTAAAGTTATCAAGTTAGGTATAGTATTATATTTAAACAATTCATTTCAGTTTTGGTTCAATTTAGATGGGTTTCGAAGTGACGAACTGCAAACCAAATTGTCCGGCTATGGAAAGAAAAATTCAAGTAGACAAAAAAATTTGCAATTTTAATTGATTATCGATTCTTTAATTGATTTTCGGTTATTCTTTTAGATCGGTTAGGTTATTAATATCGACACTCCATACTATAAATACTATAATACTTACCCTACCCACACGCCATTATCACCCATAATCTAAAATGCAAACAAAATTCACAACGCAAATGACCTGCCATCTTGCAATCAATGGCCTACAATGATTATGGCATTGAAAACTGTTGTCTTAAATATAAGAACACTTGCACCCAGGAACAAGCAAAATGTGAAAAAACCGGCCTCAACAACCTAGTTCCCTGGAACAAATATGACTGACTATACAATGTAACCGAGTTTATGTGTCTATCTTGAGGAGAGAATTGAGGGAAGTACTATTGAATCGCTGAGCGAGTCCTCGAATCACAAGAACAATAACATCCCGAATGTGTCGGGAGTGCACCATCAAGTCTGCTTCATTCTCACTGTCCACTACAAGCCTAAGACGGTGTTGATCGTTCCTAAAAAGCTCCACCTGATACATTTAAAGATCAATACGAGAAAATCAATGCTGAATTTAAAATTATATAATGGATCAGGGAAAATGAGTTTCCAAGTCACCCAAGCTTACATGAAAGGGAGGGGCATAACTACCACGAAGTTCTGTAGTTGGAAAAGAAGTCTTCGTGGCAGGCTTTACCACCTTGACCCTTTTCCTGTTAATTTCGAGGATACGTCTCTCGTATGTGCCCACTGATGAAATCTGAAAGAAAAAAATTATGACAATTGGCACCAGTCCCTTTTGGGCTTTACCACCACTTAAAAATGAATACATAAACATAAGAAGACTACAGAGTACCTTTTTTGAGGTTTGGTCTTTGTCACATAATACCTGTCAAAGAAGACAAGCAATGAGCTTATGAAGGATTAAAACTAAAGGTAAAACATCTCAAAACTAAGGTAAAACAAAGCTTAAAAAGACCAAATTTTTGAGCAAAGCTATAAAAATCTATAACAAAAACAGAATGAATCAATGAGATACAGGAAGACTCCAAAGTCAAGACATAGCAATCATTTATCCAAAAAAATATTTTAACATTTCAGGTACCCGGACAAAGTGGTTTACTTAGCGAGGTTTGTTAGTGTGGGAATATAGTGTTTTACAAGCATTTCTCAATCAACAATACATTTTCAACATGGTAAAGACAACAAAAATCCCACCTCAAACTTCACTGATCCAAGTTCAAGGTTGTGCTTCACTTCTTTAAGAACATCGGGCTCTGCATCGAATTAAAACTCATACAAAATGTTATTCTGTCTAGAAAATCATAAAAAATGCTTAACTGAACACATTGTATCCATATCCACAAACCAAAGAAGCAAAACTGCAAAACGACAGTAGAAAATATAAAGAAAAGATATTCTCCACTACCGTGGCACCTTAATGGCACCCAATATGGAATATATTTTCAATTTTTAAGAAACCACTTTTAGGTTATAGATTTCTGACACTTCCTCTTCCCTTATTTAAGTGAAGCCACAAAAAGAGAGAAACCTAGTGATTCTCTTCCCTTATCATCTGCGATTCTGCAAACCCTTGAAACTAATCCCAACCACTCCAGCAAGCCTTCCATTTACTTCTTTTTTCTTTGCTTGTTTTCATATGTTCTTGATTTCTTCAGACGATCTCCCGCATCTCTGTTTTCTCTCTTACTCTGTATGTGGCTGCTGTTGTTCTTCAATCTTTTATCTATTCAATATTTTTGGTGCTCTGAGGTTTGAATGTTTCAGAATTATAGTTCTTGGTATTTTTATGAACTTCCTAATTTTAGTTCTCTGTTTTTAGAATTCCTGAACATTTTATCCTTCTGTTGTTCGGTTGAGATTTGTGATATTTTCTTGAATTTTAGTCTAAGATCTGCCATTTTAAATTCATTCTCTCTACCTATATATATATATATTTCACTGGCTTCTGCCATATTTATATGGTGGACTTTTGGCTCATTGCCATAGACTCTTATCTGCTATTGATAACTTATAATTGTAGACAAGAAGCAGATCTTATATAACAAAGCATCCGTACTCTCTCAAAAACACACAGTTTAGCTCAATGTCTCTTTCCTATAAATAGTTTAACAATAACCTTATACAGTAGAGGAGACAAAAAACAACAGAGATAACTTGGGAGAAAGAGAACGGAAAGAAATTGCATTTAATGTACAACGCTGGAGAACAGTGTGAGGGAAAGTATAAGAGAGACAATACCAGTTAATAAAGGGAATCGAAAATTTAAAGGAAACCTGGCAATGGAACTGTGACGGACGGGTGACAATAGATAGTGCTACTCTATTATCACGTTAAACTCGGGGAAGATGGAGCAAATTATTCTATAGAGAATTTAGAGATTGAGAATGCTTTATTGTTCAAAAGGATGTGTGGTGCATAGGTTTTGCATATCATCCATAAATATAGATTCTTGATAAACATTAGTGGAGACTGTTCCCTAGGATAATAACAAGAGATGCAAATTCCTAGATACTTGTACATGAACACTAAATTAAATACATCGAGACGTGAGAAACATGAACACGGGAGACTAGAACATATTATTTCCTAAGGACAATAAATGTAAATCTTTTCAACAAGAGGCAATGAAGGATCACACAGGACATTCAACAATGGGTTAGTTAGTGCAAAAGGACCAGGGCTTAAAGGTTGTAGTTGTGGGATCTGCAAGAAATAGGAATAGATGGGAAAAGTCTGACCAATTTTTAAGGTTGCCAAAACGATGGATGAGTTTTCGAATATTCATTGCCTGCTCATCATATATTAACGAATTCAAACACATTTAGCCAAAACAAGAATTGAACAAATATTTCAACACTCACCCTGAATTGCTACATAATGTCTAACGTAACTTAACTATACACAAACTATGTTATTAATTAGATAAAGAATTTCGTCTTACCAACTGCTATTGGCTCTGTGGATACCGAAATTGATTGCCCCTCTACTCCATCCTCTCTTACAGGAGTATAGATGGCCACTAGCCTATAGCCAACATCATCAACATTTGCTTCATACATTCTGCCAGTTTCTCCTGTAGTTTAATCATTCAAAAGAAAAAATAATAGGGTCAATGAAGATACATAACAGGTAATATATGAAATAGAAGATATGGAACGGAAGGGAAAACAAGAGACAATTTTAGGAATTTCTATTAACCCCTTATCTCTTTCTACCTATCCTTTTTCTAAATTGAATCTCATACGCATGTTGAACACCTCTCCAGCATGTAACAATTCAAAAATATTCTTTGAGCATAGACACATGTGTATATGTACATACATGCATACATAGATATATATATATATATATATATATATATATATATATATATATATATATATATATATATATATATGTGTGTGTGTGTGTGTGATAT
>Ga0099825_1010520_pt1 | contig 10123 bp, 3 predicted proteins | sample SiratroredBW_FD_76838 | JGI IMG/M metagenome (GOLD analysis project Ga0099825, IMG submission 76838) | Root nodule microbial communities of legume samples collected from California, USA - Siratro red BW | ecosystem: Host-associated > Plants > Roots > Nodule | place: USA: California | collected... | reverse complement strand
ATATTATTATCTGTAATCATATATAATGGAATTTTCCTATTTAGTGCACAATGATAATTTTTTATTTTATTTTTAATCATATTTTAATGTTGAAAATTTGATATTAACTTATATATTGTAATATAAGTGAAATACAATTCTCACTTATAAGTCAATTTTCATTGCATAAATTCAAAATTTTAAGACATTAAATTTTTGAGTTTTTTTTATGTGATTATCTCAATTGTATGTTGTTCATTTCACTTATCAACATTCAGGTACTTAACGAATCACTTTACTATTTATTATTATTTGCTGAATAAATCGAGAAGGTAAAATACTGAAAAAATCAACAAACAATAAAAAATAAGTCAGATCTACACAAAGAATTGACATTACTTTTAACCCAAAAATCTAAAATATTAAGTTTATGACGTCTAAAACATTAGATTTATGAGTTTTTTTATATATTGTTCAACTTTCTTATTATGTAAAAGTTTAGACTCACATTTAATATGTAATAGTTTGATAGAATAAAATTAGTGATAAGATAAAATTCATATAAAAATAAAGTAAAACATAAGAGAAAAGAAAAAAAAAACAAAAGAGATTAAATTTAGAAAATAAACGTCTATCTTTTACGTATATTTAGGCAGTACTATTTAAAATGTTTGATTTTATATAATTAAATTTTTTATTTAAACATAATTTTAATATAATGCAAAATAAAAAGTATATTTAATTGTAATAAATAAAAAATGATATACATATTTTTATTATAAAATAATTATAAAAGAATGCAACAAAAAGTGCAAGCACAAAGTGCAACGTGGCCTATGTTTTGGCCAGTGTTTGTTAATGTATTTGATTTTGGAGTCGAAAATTGACTCAAAAATCAGGATTGGTTTTCCTTTACATAGTAGGGTATTAATCCATTACCAGCATCAGGTCTTACAAACATATCATGAAAGGCATGCTATTTTTTGTACTATGATTGGACTACCTCGTACTCTCAGGTAACATATTTGTGTGCAATGTGCAATGTTTTTCGAATAATTAAGGATCAGTACTTCAACAGTGATTTCGAGTGAGAAGTCGACATAAAAAGAGTACACGAAATTTAACTTTTAGTAATATATAATTAAGAATTATTGATATTTAAATATTATATAAATGAAGTTGTTCTAAGATTTAAAAATGGCTCACTTTTAAAAAAAATAATAGTTAAGATAAAGAGTAGTCTTTTTCAAATTTAATTTTTTATGTTTTTTAATATTGAAGGTCAGTTTAAATACATATTTTTTTATTTTTTAAGATAAATTTTAAGAATAAAATGTGTACGAAGTTCTGAATTCCAAAACTAATAAAACTTAAAATATAATGATTAATTTTAACAATATCATCTAAATAAATTTGAGGTTAAAATAATTTTAAAAAATATCTGTTGATTTTAATTTTTTTATATTAATATAAAAAAATCAAATACCATTTTGTAACATCTCGAGGATATTATTAAACTACACTTTGAATCTGAAAATTTTAAAATATGAGAATGATGTGAAAAATATTTACACAAAATTATCATATATTAGTACAATTAGTCCAAGGATAAACATAAGGGAAATACAAAATCATAACTATGGTTATGTTAGATCACGCTGCCCCAAACTTCATCAGACATGCTTCCATCTATTTGTCTTGTACTCAATGTCTTAAAAGTTCAGACATAATATCTTCATAAATCCAACAATAACTAAATTATTATCCTCGTATATACATGACAAATTATATATGACAAATATTATAGTTAGTTTCCTTTTTATTTAAGATGTTGCAAGTGTTTGAATTAATTATATATAGATTGTTTATATATAAAGTAGTTATAGTCATTGTAAAAATTACAAACTTATATATAGTGTAAGAGCATTGGATCCTATTGCCAAATATCAAGCTGGCCAAATAAATAATCCACACGGCTAATTTCAATGATAGTTAATATATAAATCAAAAGTATGAACAATATTTTAAAAAATATAAAAATATAATTAAAATAAAACAAAAACTATAATTTTAAATGTTATACTTCTAGAAGGAAATTTAAATTAAATTTTAAAATATTCTGAAATTTGGAGTAATTCAAATTAATTATGAATTGTATATTTTGGAAAGTATTTTTTTTAAATGTCTATAAATGTGTGATCCGGAAATTTTTTTAATATATTCTGAATAACGTTTATAAAAAGTATAATTTAAGTTACAGAAAAATTATTTTCATCATTCTACTGTAAAGCATACAATGCAGGAAAAAATAATAAAGATGGAGGTGCCAAAAGCAAATTCCTCTCGTTGGACTTCACGTGAGCATATAACAAAAATTGGCCCAGTGTTTGAAAACAACAGCTGGTAACCCATAAATAATGAGAGAGACTTCAATGTTTAAACTCACATTTTAAAAAGATGTGAAAATTTTATATAATCTATAAAAGGAATTTTAGGTTACTTGTTTTGATTCTACCATTAGTTATTAATTTTATGTATAAAAAGGAGGAGTTATGTAATATATTACCTTCTTTCATTTATTTTTTAACTCTATCAAGAAATGTTATAAATGACTTATGTTAGTTTGAGATGGTATTTCAATTAGGTTTTATTTATTTTTTAGTAATTAAAAAGTTTATTTGTCCATGTTAATAACACTCATTAATATTCTTCATACCTGTTTGACCTTCAATCAATTTACATCGGATATGAAAAACTATGATGATTAACAAATTTAATAAATGGATAATTAAAATATCATGAAATAAATAAGATATATATTTTGATATTTATATGTTTTTTTTATAAGTAAGTAATTAAACTATTTATGTAAGTTGGTCAAACATTATTAAATATTTATTTAATATTTTTTATAATTTTTTTCATGTAACGACAAATGTTTGTAAATTTGAAAATATCGATGTCAAAATTTATATTAGTGCTTAATATGATTTTTTTTATATTTTTTGTATATTTTATCTACACGATTTTCTTTTATCATTCTAACACGTTACATACCAAATATTACTTAGTCATAGATATAATAATAACATAACACTTTTAGCTTTCTCATGATCACTGTTGAATGAAATGCAAAAAGAGATTTAAAATTTTTCAATTTATTTATTATTTATAAAGTTTAAGATAACATTAATTGTCTTAATATATTCACAAAATAATTTTAAAAGATAGATAAAAAAAACATAAAGAGTATTAATGTTCACTTTTCTAGTTCTTTAAATATTAAATGTTAGTGAAAAAGTCTCTCATTTGATCCAAGAATAATTTATCCTTTTAAGTTATTCCATTCCCTCATTTACAAAATCAGAGAAAAAGAAAGTAATGATTTAATATTTAAATGACATAAAAAAAAGAGTAAGAAAATAAAGATGCAGGTTTCTGGTTTTAATCGAAACAAACAGATTTAGAAAAAATTCCGTACATGAATAGTCGTACATGTATGATATAACTTTAAATTTATGAAAATAAAATTATATTAATTTAATAAGTTTTTAGTATAAGAAATAAAATCGTTTTAAATACATATAACTTTGATTAATATTAATTAAGATTTATATTTTGTGTATTTTAAACTAAATACGACTTCTCATACTAATAAGACTTGATATTTTTTAAAAAATTTATCTATTTCAATAGATCTCTCTTAAAATTATACCATTTTGAAGAAAAAAGAAATAGGTTCCCACTCCAAAATAAAGCCGCATTCAAATCATGTATATAACTAATATTATTAGTATTTATGAGATAATCATTATAAAAAATAATCAATTCATTATATGTAATAATTTAGAATTAAAGAAATTGTTTCACCGTTTATATACAAATGTTGATTATTCTAATAAAATATTTTCCTTACTTTTTTTATTGCTTAGTTATTTTAGTTTCTAAAACCTTTTCTCGTTTTCTTATCCCGTGAAAAAATGACGATGTGTATATATATTGGGCATATTTTTATTTGTATTATAATTGTTTATTTTATTTTTAAGTTTTCTTACTTTTTAATATTAATCTTTAGAAAATAATTATAATTTACATAATAAACCGTGCTCAAATAATTAATTACGCTTGTTGACCTATTTAGATTTATTCACTTCTTTATAACTTTTTTAAAAAACAAGTTTTTAGGTCCAGAATGACCCTTAAAATAAATTACATATAATAAATTAATAGGCCATAAACAAATTTAATAGTAATGATACAAAAGCAGAATTAAACTTATTAAAGTCTGGTTTGTTTGTATCTCTAATTACGTATACCAAAACTTTATATAACTTTTAGATTATTTAGAAATTTATCAAATCATTTCATTTTAACGTGTAATATACTATTTAAAAATATGTAAAAAAGTTATAAGATGAAAATAACTATAAAAATTGAAATGATGAGAAAAAAATAAGTTTATTAACTTTTATACTTCGTGTAATTGAACCTTAACTGCCCCATACACACATATATAATATTAATAAAATATATGTATTAATAATGAGTAAGTAATGATAAAAAATAAAAGAAAAATAATAAAAATTTTAAAATAATACTATAATAATATGTTCTCTTCCTATTATATTATTTATCGTTAAAAATTCCTTTTCTTTCTCTGTTTTTTTATCTCTTTATAACTAAACAGTATTTGTTTCCACTCTTGATTTTGTTTTTATTTATTTTTTAATGCGAAACATAGCATTTCAGTTTATGTGAACCATTTGAAAAGAAAATCGATCATCTTGATTGGTTTTACTATTTTTGTATCTAAATATTTTCATATTTTTGTTTTCACTGTAGCTTTGTATACCAAAATCAGTTTTTGATTTTGATCTTTTAAAAAAAATATTATTTTTTATTCTGTAAAATTTTAAAAAAATAGTTTTAATTTTAATAGAATGAGTAAATTTTCACATGAACAAAAATATACATGAAAAAAATTGAGATCAGTGAAATTTATTTATGGTGGAAAAAAAGTCCAAAACAATACTTTAAAAAAAAATATGTGCAAACTTTGAATTTGAATATTTTTTTTTATGCACCTAAATATTAGTAATGTGTTTGAAATTCATGTTGGTAGTAAATGTGGGAGATGGGAAGATACATTGGTTAGTTTCTCTTTAATTAACATCTTCCTCTCACACCTACTTTCATATTACTCCAACCATAAATTTTTAATACATTGAAACAATATGATAGAATATTTTCACATTTTTATCTAATAAATCATGTGAAAGAAAATATAAATTTATCTTACCCTAACTAGAAACCATAATCAGTTATTTTTGGATATAATGCTTATTACTTCATCAAAAATTATAATAAATACTTAAAGTCCAACTCATTCCACTTAAAAATATAATAACTTAAATGTCATAATTAATTAGATATAAAATTAATTTATATTATATAAATAAGATGAGTTTTTACTTTACAAATTAGTTTGTAGAGTTTAGTTAGATTTAAAGTGGACTTCATTGTTCATTGATACTACTTACAACAATTTTTTTAAAATAATTATCTCACTTAAACTAATTAAACTTATTAATTATATTTTAGAATTAATTTTTGGCAGCTCAACTTCATCTAATCATTTTTTTTCAAAAAAAATTATATTTTCATCAAGGAATATAAATAATGTGAGCTCCAACTTTTTTATATTTTTCACAAATACCTCAATAGAAACCTTAAAATTTCATACAACTTCATTGTCGACCTTTTTCTTGCACATTACAACCTTGAAAGGAAACAAATAGTAAATACGAAAAAAATAAAAATAACAAACGTGTGAAGTTGATTTTATTTATTTCCAATTTCCTTTTTTTTTTCAATAGTTGATATTTATTTATTTCTTAACAAATAAGAAATGACTTGTTCTCCGTTCCTGTGCTGCCTAACTTTGGTGGACAATGATGTGCTTTAATTTTGCTACACTTTTCTGCCACTATTTTATTTGCTTCTTAAAGACTCCTACATCTATCTTCCTTTACTATTTCTGAGAAATATATTTTCATCAATCTAATTATTAAATTATAATTTTATGTTATTTTAATTATTCATGTTAAATTTTGTTAAAATTGAATAAAGTTGAAAATTATATGATATATTAAATTTAATCTGTATAAAAAAATATAAAATGCTTTTATATTAATATATATATTTTGTAAATATGATTTATGTGAAAATAAATTTTAATGTAATAGTTTTGAAATAATTGACGTCAACTAAAAGCTAAAAGATATTGAATGATAGGGAATTTATCAATGTAATTTTAGTTCATATATATAACATTCAAAATAAAAGATTTTTTTTTTCAAAATATATTAAAATATAAATATTTGCACATGTTTTTACCAGTCTCATGAGAATGTTGATTTGATCTGTATGAAAAAATATAATTGTAACATTAAATAGATGATACAAATAATGGTGAATTAATTGCAGTCCCTAAATCCTAAAATGATAATTAATAATCTAAAATGACATTCATTTAACTAATTTATTCAATTTAATATTATTTATTATGTAACTTATAAAACACTGAGTTAAGGATTAGTATAAGAGACTAACAAATGTCTTATCTATAGTTATATATGAGTCTATTAAATAGTATTTCACTTTAATCCCAACTTAAAACTTAAAATTCTTATAGGGTAGGTTTGAAAACCCTTACACTAGTTTAGACTTGTCTCAAACTGGCATAATTAACAAAAGTATTAATAGACTTTTTATCAGTTAATACTTTTATTTATATTATTTGGACTAATAATAAAACCTATAATTCTATCACCTGATACTATCAATTTTAAATAAAAAATAAGACTAAAGTTTTATAATTAATGATGATTACTTAAATAAACATTATTTTTTTAAAGGAGAAATTTTTTTCCAAACTTCTTTTTTTACTGGAACATCCAACAATCATTTAAGTCTATTTTAATCTTATCGGTCATAATCAAACTTATCTCTGGATTTAATAATAAATGTTGGCATATGATAGACTAAGAAAAAGGAAAACAAACAACACAAATTATATCCTTATTCTCCATAACAAGTATTTTTTCTTTTCAATTTATAACAACTTATCATACATATGTTATTCAAATTATATTTGTTTTAATTCAATTAAATTTAAAATATTTTATTTCTTAAAACATTCAAATATGAAATAAAAAAAGGTGAATATAATTCAACTAAAGTGAATAAAGCTCATGCATTTACATAAATCCAATATATTCATCAATTTCATACACTTTTGGATAAATCAATTTCATTACCAAATACTTTTATTTTTCCATTCAATTCCACAATACTCATTATAAATCAAAATCTAATTAATGTTATATCATTTCATTTACAAATATCCAGCTTAAGTTTAATCCAAATAAATATTTACTTCTCATAATACAAGTATTTTGAATTTAAATAAATTAGTTTATTTAAATTTTAGAAAGATTAAATATTTCACATAAATAAATAATTAATTAATTTTACATTATATATCACATTTATAAATTTTAAACAATCATTTTTTATTATTTTTATTTAATTTAATAATTTTCCCTTACACTATTGAAATACAAAAACTAAATGAAACTATTAAGTTACAACAATGAGTTTTTCTTTTACTAAACAATAACGATGTTGACATTATAAACGTAGTCTAATCAATTTTTCTTTTTTTGTTTATTGAAAATTAGTTTTGAAATCTCAATTTTAGAGCGATGTAACAGAGCATTAACTAAACAAAGAGTCTCAGACCATAATAATAGTTTTTAGAGGTAAGAAATATAAGAATGTTTTGGTGAATTATTTTTAAAACTAAAAAAGTAATTATAATTGATCGAGAATATGTTCTGTGTTTGTTACATTAATCACATATTTATAAAAAATAAAACATAAAGTATATATTTAAATATATAAAAAATCCTCAAATAAGTTACCATTACATTACTAAAAACAATATTAGTATTTGACTAAAGAAAATCACATGATAACAAAAAACACAGCACATATTGATGTGTTAAACTTTAATTTGAACAAATAGATCGAAAACTAGAGATTTTTTTTCGAGTAGGAAAAAATGACAAATAATCGTGATTTGACACTGATTTTTTAAAGAAAAACTCATAGGAAAGTGTATATAGGGATAACACAGAAATCGTAATAGCATGATGACCATGTCAAAAAGAAAATGAAAAAGGTGAAGGTGGGTGAAGAGGGCACCACCAATTCATTACACAATTGATAATTAAATCATTGAAATGAACATATTGGAATATTAGATATGCATGGACCAACTTTAAACCACTTGTTTATTCTACAATAAAAAAGAGAGTATAACTTTGCACCAAAAAATAATACAAAAGAAAACTATGCTAAGTTTGTTTTTCTATTTTAAGTATACAAAATATCTTCATTGATTCAGTATTTAAAATGAATACTTAATCATTTTTTTTAAGACACAAGGTCCAAAAACTAAGGTGCCAAATTTGCAGAAAATGAACAAATGGTTAATATAGTTAGGCAGCTGTAATATGCAATAATCACCTTTAAAATTTTACTAATTAACTATCTTTGCATTCTTTTTTCCTTTTATAGCTGCATGAACACAAAAACTAACTATGAAAATTTATTTTCATAAAAATATCAAATATTTTATTATTACCTAGGAGTTCTATACACGTTTTTTTGGTTGCGAATCACAAAGCTTGATAAACAAATAATAATAATAACAATAATAATAATTTATATAAGTTTTCTAATTTCGAGTTCAACTTAAGTTTGGACCATTTCAACATAAACATGTAAATAATTATCTTAATATTAAAGTAAAATCCAACTCTGGCTACTTCCCAATAAAGTTAAGGTCAAAGAACACATAATTGATGAGAAGAAAAAAGTTTATTGAATCAGAAAGGTATAGTTTAATAATGAAGAGAAGATAAAACGCTTGCAAACATACTTTGAGCTAATTAAAAACCTTAAATTAACAAGAAAATGGTAAAAGAAAACTTTTCTGTTTTACTTATTAACATATTATTTTATTTTAAATTGACTGAGTTGAAAATAGTTAAGATTGTCCTTGCCATGTTGTAGTTGGCATTTTCAATGTTATTAAATGGTTGAAAAAGATTTCATCAATATTGAAAATATATGATGTGAGAAATATATTATTGAAAAAGAAGAAAAAGGCACAATATGTGAATAACTGTAACAAAAAAAAAAAATATTTGAATTCCAACAAAGAAAAGTTGTGAATTGCAACAAAACTCCATCAAACAGCTCAGGAATTTGAACCTTCCTTTTATCTCTCTTTCTCTCTCTTTATTCTTCTCTGTCTCTCTCTCATTGGGGAGAGAGATCAATCAGCCACAGTTTCCCCCACAGAAAAAAAACCAGATAACCCAGATAAAACAAATTCCAAATAAAATATCTAGGGTTTCTGAAAAATAATAAATTCACTTTCTTTTTCGTTTTTTGTTTTTTATCTTTCGTCTTTTCCTTCCCACCAAACACCGTTCCCGCTCCCCAATTCTTTCGTTCCAAGAAAAACCACGATTCGACTGTTCCAGGATTGGTTGCTAGCTGCACTTTTTGTTTCTATATTTTTTGCCGTTTTTTTGGTTCCTAATGTTATCCAGAGAAGGTGAATTTTCCGGCAGAATTTGCGTTGTTTTCTCTTTCTTGTAGCCTTCGCCGCCGCTGCTATTGATTCGTCAACGGCAACTCCTTCAAGGTTGGTTCTAATTTTTTTTGGGGAGGAGGAAGTTTTGGTCTTGAATTTTTGGGGTTGGAGAAATTAGGCTCGGGGATAGGGATTTGAGGTCGTTTGCAAAAGGGGAATTGAAAAAAATTCGATTTTTAGTTCTGGGGTTGTTTTTTATTTTTGTTGCTTTTCTTTTGGTGCTTTGAATGCTTTTTCTTTTTCTTTTTTGAAATTTCTTTCTTTGAATGTTAGTTGTTGCTGTTATTAGATATAACATGGTGTTTTTTTTTTTTTTTAACAGGTTTTTTTGCCTTATTTTTTTTTTCGATGGGGAAGGTGATTGAAAAGAGGGCGGGGAAGACAGAGGGGATGTCATAGTAAATGAAAATTTTT
>Ga0099825_1010518_pt1 | contig 10125 bp, 4 predicted proteins | sample SiratroredBW_FD_76838 | JGI IMG/M metagenome (GOLD analysis project Ga0099825, IMG submission 76838) | Root nodule microbial communities of legume samples collected from California, USA - Siratro red BW | ecosystem: Host-associated > Plants > Roots > Nodule | place: USA: California | collected... | reverse complement strand
TATAAATAAATATATATATATATATATATATATATATATATATATATATATATATATATATATATATATATATATATATATATATATATATATATATTACATTTTAAATTGTTACAATAAGGTATATATCTTTTTTTTACATTTTGGATTGTATAATCTAATATACAAATTTTATATATCAAATTATATTATCTAAAATATAAAAATAAATATATTTCGAATTATATAATTCAATATAAAAAAATTATATATTAGATTATATAATCGATAATAAAAAAAAATTATACACCAGATCATATAATCTAATATATAAAAAAATTGTACATCAAATTATATAACTTAGTATATAAAAATTATATATCAGATTGTATCATTCAGAATATAAAAAGTTTAACAAGTATATAGTTTATTTAACTTTTTTATTAAAAATATAATAATCAATTTGTTATGTAATACAGGAAAGTATGGAGGGGCAGGAAGTAGCCGTCCCTAAACATTTTTCTTTTCAGATTTTCACTACACATTAAGATGTCTTGATTAATTTTTTTATAAACTCAAATAAGTTGAATTAATTTTCAGTGTGCAGTTTTTTTTATCTTGTTAAGAATTATTTCTTAAATTTTAAAATGATTAAAATAATATTAAAAAAGTTATAGTAAAATTAGAAGAAAAAAAACTTCACATTTTCTTGAGAATATAACTTTCTTGCCTTTTAGCGTGAGAAGAGAACGTATTAAAATATGATGTTATTACGGAAATATTATAAACTTCCAATTTATTATAATATTCTCCACCCGAAATGTTGAATTACTCTAATTTTAACTTTTTTTAACGTGTTCGCTCATAGGACTAAAATACAATATATTTTTATCAATCGTTATCACAAAAATATACAAATTTATTCATACATCATACTAGAAACATTTACATTCTATGAAAAGACAATTGTTTCATGATCCCATCGTTTACTTCGTGCACCTACAATATCCTAAAAATACCAACCTTATCTTTAAGGGTGTAAAAATGACTTTCGGAATTGATATTTCAGAATGAATTTTGGGATTTAAAAATTCCAGAATAAATTTTGAAAGTGTAAAAATCAATTCTGAATACTATTTTCAGAAAGTTCTAAAATCTCTAAATGGGAAGAGAACCAATCACCAATGACACCTCCAATGAATCACACCACCTCCAACTAACTAAACGGCTGCCCAAAATCCTAATCCCTTTTATATTAAACTAAAGGGACACTTATATCTTTTTCTCTCATTAATGGGTGCAAGAAGTAATTGATGGGGTATAGGAAGCAATCGACCTTTATAAAATATCACTTCAAATCCAAACCCATTATATGAAAAAAACCCAGGAATCAAAGTTTCCTAACTGGACCTTTACAATAAGAAAGTCTAATAGTAAAGCAGGGGAGTGTATATAGCATTAGTCTGAAACAAAACAAAAAACCTATGTATTTTTGTAACAATTTCTTTCAGTAAGTATTGGTTTTGTCTAAGCATATATCCCTTCATTGTGACACATTCTTCCTGCACCTCAATAAATTAAACATATTTACCAATATACCCTTAAAAAAAATTAAATAAATCTTACACCCCTCACCTCTTAATTGAAATACAAATTTTAATTTAAAATAAAAATAAAATTATATTATAGATTATAAAAATTTAGAATACAAGGTTTTATGTTCTAGATTACGTAATCTAGAATATAAAAAAATTATATTTTAAATTAATTTGGATTAAAAAAAATTATATTTCAAAGTGTATAATCTATAATATAAAAATTATATTCTGAATAATAAATTTAAAATACAAAAATAATATTTTGGATTGTGTAATCAGAAAAACAGAAAAAAAAATATTTAAGATTATTTAGATCAGAATAAAAAAAAATTGTATTATGGATTATATAATCTAAAATATAAAAATTATATTCTGACTACGTAAGGTTATTCTCAGTATTTTCAAAAATATAGAGGTTCAAGACAAAAAGCACGGAGGTGCATGAAGAATGTGTCATTCATTGTTCGACCAAATAATTTGACTCATCATCAACGATTTGAAGGCTTTTTCTTTTTGCACCATTTATAATTCTTTTCTATACTTAGATGGGGTGTGAGAAATGTAAAAAATATCTTCCCCTACATTTTCTTTGGAAAGATTCTAGATTGAGTAATTTAAAAAGTTTTCAGAATAAACAATCCAAAATTAGGTGTTGTGGTCCAATGTGTGTAATATGAAACATTTTTATATAAAATCTTGATCTAAAACTTATTTAAAATTCATGATTTTCATTCTATTTTATTTAATAAAATCGGTATTATATTGACATGATTTCATTCAATTTCTTTTCTATTAAAATCTTGTTAAGTTTACATAATTTTTATTTAATTTCTTTTCTCTAAAATCATTTTTCATTGATATGATTTTAATTAAAATTAATCCAACTCATCTTCGAGCCCCACAATTTTTTCTTATGTTCTATTACTAGTCAATGTCTTACTGAAATCATCATATTGTAATGCAACTTCTTTAAATGAAGTTATATTTCCACAATACGACTTATCATATTTATGAATAAAAAATATTTATTTTAATAATTATATAAAAAATAGTTATACCAAAATAGTGTAAAAACTGTACAAAATTAACTTTCAAATTATATAATCTGAAAATAAAAATTACTTATTATTTATATAATTTAAAATAAAATTTTGACTTTTCAGAAGTCAAGATTATAATTAGCTAAGCATTGTTACTGTATACTCTAAGAATATATCTTCAATTATACAATTTAGAAATATATTTTGCATTATATAAGTTAGAATACATTTTCAAACTATATAATTGAATAATCTAGAATAAGTTATGGATTAGATAATCTAAAACTTAAAAATCTTAAAAATCTATTTTAAATTATACAATTTATAATACATTTTTATATTGTACAATCTAAAATTTACAAAGTCTAAAATAAGATTTTGAATTGTATAGCTGCAATCCTAATATCGAAATTTTTAACTGGATTACTTCCTCGAGGATCTTTCCAATAAAATTGTTATATGAAAGTGTAAAAAGAAACTATCAGAATAAAAAAAAAAAAAAGAGACACAATTTTCTTGATAAGTTTTGGACGAATTCTTCCTACATCTTAATAAAAAATTTTAATATCACAATTGTTCTTATATAAGAATCGGATGACACTCCATCCGATTGTCAATTGAAAAAAAATGACAACCAAATGATCTGTTTATCCAGTTGTTAAATTTTTTTAAATAACAACGGAGTGAAAATGTTATCCAATTTTCATATAAACACAATTATAATATTAAAATTTTTTATTATGATATAGAAAAAACGTGTTAGGGTAAAGGAATAACTCGTCTAAGTTTGAACTTCAGTCCCATTAGTTTATTACCCCCACCTCATACCTTATTGTGTGACATATAATAATAGCGGGGAAGGGGGGCCTTGGGGGAATGTAGTTCATATTATGAGTTTGAGGCATTCCTTAAATTAAAAACAAAATAGTTTCATAGTGTAGTCAAATAATACATAATTGCATTGCTCTTTTTGAAACATGAGATTTCCTTTGGATGTAAGTGTCATAGTGTCATTGAAATTAAAATTTTCAATCCAGACATTTTTAACACAAATAAAAACATTTTTCATATTCATTCTTTTCCATTTTAACTCATTTTACTTTAAAAATAGCCACATGTTTGATTTCTGTTACACTTTTCTCAATCTCATATCTATTCTCTGAAGTTTTTCAAAAATTCTAAATTAAAGATGTTAAATTTCTATACGTTATATAATGTTTTAAAATCCATTTCCAGAAAATCAAACACTATTTAGAAATTTTATTTTATTTTTACATAAAAAGGTGAGAATCTAAATTTTCACAAAGAAAATTTATATAACTGCCTCATTCTTAACAATATCTGCCCTACAGTGTTTGTACATCTAAAAGTTTCATACTATTCAAAATTAATATCAATGATGATTTATGAATATTTGTCTGTTTTAATATATTAAAACATCTTTCCAAAAAAGTGTACAAACGGTCAAGAAAGCTGTAGAATACATATACCAAATATATTTATAATATTTTCAAAAGCATAATACTTTGAAATAACGTTATTGTTATAAATCTAGTTCAAAGACTTCACGTAAGTAAAAAAAGTGTGACATAAAAACAATGGCTCGTTAAATCTGAGTTATAATAAAGATTTTTTTACCCTACAATTTAGTAAGAAATTATCAGAATGAAAAAATTTAGAAAAAATACAGTATTAGGTTTATATTAAAGAATACGAGTTCAGTTTTAATTATAAAAGTTATACATGAGAAACGCAATTTTATTTTGTTTTTTCCTCTTAAAAAATTATGCATATTAAATATAATTTTAATTTGATTAATTTTCTAATTATTTAATTTGAGAGTGACTATCTCTAAATACAAATTTAGAATTTTTTTATTATATCTTTACATATAATACATGGTTGATTGTTGTTATTTTTTATTAGTAAGAAAATAATATCTTCAAGATATTGATAATCTATTTGTAATATACACTCTATATTGATCTCTAGTCATCAAATCATCAACAAATCATGTTCTTTTAATGTCGCCTTAACAAAAATAAAAATGGGTAAGAGATGTCTTCCATTCAAAATAAAATTCATGCATTTGGTTAGATTTGTTGTGTACCATCAAAACATAGTCTTTTCAATTTTTATGGACTCGTATTTCAAGAATAACATCAAAGACTTGATTAGTGTTGATGTTTCTCTTATAAGTTGGGAGATTGTTTCTCCCAAATGTTTTACCATAATAAAATTTCATCAAGATAATTGGTTTATATGTGAGTTTGAGTTTCAAAAAAGTATTCGGAAAAATCCATTAAACTTAAATCTATTTCACAAAAGAAGACATGAGAGAAAAACAAATAAATATTGATCACATTATCATGAAAAGTGGCCAACAAAGTGGAATGACTAACACAATCATATAATTCAAGGAATTAATTTCAATAAAAATGGTCATTTGCATGACATTGCAACATACATGCAATGATACTCTCAACATATTATCAATATTATCTTCACAACCAATATCCGATGACATATAAATTCACTCACCAAAATAATAATAATAATGTGTTTTTATTCATCAAAGATTAATGATTATTTTCAACAGTGGACTATGTCATAGGATACTGAACAACCTCAATCACCTCAATGTAACTTCTTTATCAACATGTTGAATCTTTTTAAATATTCAACAATCTCAACAACCATCTTTCGGTCAATCTAATCTTCAACCAAATCAAATGTTTAGATATATAAATCATCATCATAACATGTCTTTCCAATCTCCATACCAACAAGTTTCTTATATTCATAACATTTTTCCATCTCAACCAAATCTTTTTTCTTGTCTATCAAATATTTTTGACACTTTCACAATGACACCACCCTCTACATACAATCCAATACATGCATTCTTACAATCCCACAATGTCTTCGTAAGGGTCCAAAAGTTCAAGTGAGGATAGCAAATGTGAAGACAATGATAATGATAGTGTAATTGCTTTGTCTCCTTACATATTTACCTAACGTCACTTACAAAAAAAATACCTAAAAGATAAAAGAAAAGATCACCATGTAAGATAACTTATTATGAATAATTTGTTTATTGTAATATAACGATGTTATTGTATAAATTTAGTTTTTATTTGCATTTTTTTACATAATCTAAGAGTCTTATTTATTTTATTTACTCTTAATCTATTACTCAACAAAAATCATAGATTAGCCTGTGTTTTTTCAACACACATACAACAAATTAAATTAAAACCAAAATTATAAATACATATACAAAACCTTAAAACAGATTAAATATTTAAATCAATCAAACAAAGTAACAATATTTAAAATATATAATAAATTATTAAATATACTTAACAAAATAGCAAGATAACAAATAATAGTAAGTAAATCAAAAAAATTATTAATAATTTGTTAAATAATATTATTCAATATTTAAAAATAAATCCGTGTACTTTCTTTTATTAAATTTCAATGTATCTTGTATTTTCTTATTAATAATAAAATAATTTATTAAATAAATCATGTTTATTATTCACAACTTTAATTTTAAAAAAATAAATTTATTAAAAAATCGCATATTGTTTAGTAGACAAGGTCAAGGTTCGTTTAAATACACCTTCCTCCCTTAATCCACCGAAGCCCTTTTAAGGACAAAACTATGACGGAACTCCGAGTTCCAAAGCAGACAATACCTTGGATGCGATAACTATCCCTAACAATGTCATCTTAATGGACTTGAGATCAGAACATTGGTGTCGTCTTTGGGAACCTTATTCCCTTAGCCTTCGACTGGGGCGCTTGTTTCGATATACCCAATAGTCTCACATCACTTAGGAATGGAGGCTAAGGTCGGTTTAGATATACCTTCCTCCCTTAGTTCAACAAGATATTTTTTAAAACAAAACTATGGCGAAACTCTGAAATCCAAAACAGACAATACCTCGGATGCAGTAATTGATCGTAATTATATCATCTCAAGAGACTAAAGGTCAGAACATTGACATCTTCTGTAAAAATCTCATTTCCTTAGCACGTAACTGAGGACTGGTTCTAATATACTCTGACATCTTCTGTAAAAATCTCATTTCCTTAGCACGTAACTGAGGACTGGTTCTAATATACTCGATAGTCTCTTATCACTTAAGAGTGAGGCTAAAATTAATTTAAATACACCTTTTTCTTAATTTTGAAATTGAAATATTAATCATTATCATTAGTTAAATTGAAAACAAATAAAATAATGGTGGTCATGTACAACTTCGCTTTAAAACAAAAATTAGAAATTATTTTGGTTATGCATTATGTCGGTTGATTCAAAAAGACTAATCAAATTAAATTTATGTTCGACACTTTTATAGTAGAAAAAAAGTTGATTTTATCATATATGAGTTTTGTGTGATTTTAAAATCAAAATTAAAATCATGTTCTACTGATATAATTTCTTCAATACAAAATCGTAAATGCTAAATACAACTTACCTATTACCATAATTTATCCTAAATCTGTTCTTAGAAAATTAGACTTAAAAAAAAATCATAATAAAGTAGTTGAAGGTTCTGGACTAATTTTTCAAAAGTAAATAGAAGGCTTGATTGCAGTATTTGACTTTGTGTGTCACATGCAAATTGTAAGGCTTGGTGGAGCCCTATTGTGACTATGGTACAACGGTTTAGATTCTCTCAAAAGATACGTGATTTGTATATACACGTTGCTCTTGTTGCCACGTGCCTTTTCTTTTTTCTTACTTTTATTATTCACCATATATATCATATTCAATCGTATTTACATTTTTATAAATTTAAATATTCAAACAGTTTTTATGAAAATTAATTATGACATGGTTTAGATTTATATATGTTCTTAGTCCTTCATGTTGTTTCTTTTGAGCTCTAATTAAAAAAAAAATCTTTTCTAATTTTTCGATTTTATGAAATACAATTTTTAGTTCTAGAGTTAAACAATGTTACTGACATAGTTGATATGGTAGACGGTAATCCACTATTTTTGAACCAAATATTTAAACTAGTGTAATTTTGGTGCGATATTTTCTGAGTAAAAAAAAAAAATATTCTCAAGGTAAATTGTATATAGACAGTACGATTTTAATATGAAAAAAAAAAATCATATTTTTATTACATGATTTCAGTAAAAAGAAGAATGCAAAGGTAAGAATATATAGATCACGAGTTTAGGATTAATTATGAAATCGTACTTCATTTACATGATTTTACTGTACGATTAGATTATGTTAATTAAAAACGTACAAAATCAGCATATGTTAATTAGATTATTATTTCTCTTTCAACGATATTTTTAACATAGTAAATTCTGAGAATTAAAAGTAGCATTTGTGCAAAATAAAAAAACTAAAATATAAAAATCTTTAATGGAACACAATAATTGTCCCAATTTAAAAAAACTAAAAATATATTTCAGCTGACAATTTAAATATTTAAAAATATATATACAGTAAATATTTATACCATATCTTATAAATCAGAAATTTATTGTCGACAAAATTTTACATCGCAAGTGGTCCAGTGTCGTACCAAATAAGTGCTCATTTTTGTTTGTGAGTGACATGTGTACCCACACACGTTAGCAAAATTTGACTTGCAATTGCTAACTTCCACTATAGTACGAATTCTTATGGAATTGAATTTGAGTTGTACGGTTGTACTACCTATATAAAATGACAAACATGGTGTGGTAGAAAATATGTGAAACTAAAGGTTTTTGAAATACACATTTTCTTGGATGCATTTTGAAAATGAAATTAGAGAAAAGGGATAAATATTAATCAGCTAAAAACAAGTATGAAAGTATCATTATCATTGACACGAATTGGGCATTGGTGTTAAGCATTCAAAACCTCATCTATCAAACTTTGATAGTGACCACCATTTCTTTTCTTCACGTCTTCGACACTAAGTAAATGACAATTTCCGAATTTTATAGGATCGTTTAATAAGTACAAAGAATTTGAAAATAGGTTTAGGGTATGGACATCAAAGACGACAAGATAATGCTATTAACCTCCAATAACATGTGTCCATTTTCATCCTCCCTCCACCATATCATGCACTAAGAAGAAAAATGTCACTTTCTCAACAAGTTTATGTTAGATTTCGATCATGGTTGTTTTGGATTTGGCTAATGTTTTTGTGGCTTTTCCTAACTTTATTACTTTCATACAAACCTAGCATGATATTATTTTTGATTGTGTATTGTTCCGTTAGGTCGAAGACAGAACAGTTTAAATATTTTTTTTCTTATTTTTTGAAATATATTTTAAGTCATTATACTTTTAGTCTTCAAATATTAGTTTGTGCTCGAAATGTGTTCATTAAAGTTTTTTTTTGTTCATTTATAAATTACAACAAAGCTTTTTTAACAAAAACAAGATCATGATGGTGCTTCTAAATAACTTGAAATAGTGATCTAACAATACCAATGAATGAATTCAAAATATTGACGCTAGGGAGAAATACAAACTAATTTTATCATTTAACCTTCACCATATAAACTATAAGGAAAATCTCGCATAAATTAGAAATTGATGCCAAACATATTAATATAAAACATTGTTTTCCCTCAAACTATTATTGTGATTTTAATTAAGTACAAAATTATTACAACACCATAAAAAATATTATAGATTTAAATATGTTTCTAATTCCTTTCTAATATTTTTATTTTGTTTTTAATATTTGATTTTAATTAATTAAAAATATAAAATCACTGATTTTAGTCTCTAAACAATGAGATTTCATTAACAACTTATTTACTAAGTAATCATCCATCCTGCGTAATATACTCACTGATAATATCTACAATAGGGCAACATACCATAACTATTAATGTTATTGATATACTTGAAAATAAATACTAAAACTAAAAATATTTTTAAATTTAAACAATAAACATCAAAAGAAAAAATATTAACAAAAAAAAAAACAAAATTTACTCATTTTGTTATAGAGATCAAAAACCATAATTTAAAATTTAGAACAACTAAACATCAGAGAACTAGATAGAAACCACTAATTTAAAAGAATAAAGACGTTTTTAAGCGAAATTTAAAAATAAAACTGACGTTGTCATAATTTATTTATTTTCAAGTTGGACTTGATTGAAAATCAATCACCGGCCATGTCAATTTTCGTGGCAAGCAATGATCTCTTGTATCAACGTTAAGGGAAATATCATTATTATATTTGGACCACTGTGATGATTCAAAAACAAAATTAATTAAGTTGAATTATTTGCTATCATAACTAGGGGTGAGAAGCAATTGGTAGTATTGTCTCTTAATTTTAATAGAGAATTTACTTATTCTTGGGTATAAGTATACTAGTAATATATATATATATATATATATATATATATATATATATATATATATTTTTTTTTATTTTTATATCTATATATTTATATATATTTTTTTTTTATTATTAAAATATTTTTTTTTTTTTTATTTATTTTATAAATTATAT
>Ga0099825_1010517_pt1 | contig 10125 bp, 10 predicted proteins | sample SiratroredBW_FD_76838 | JGI IMG/M metagenome (GOLD analysis project Ga0099825, IMG submission 76838) | Root nodule microbial communities of legume samples collected from California, USA - Siratro red BW | ecosystem: Host-associated > Plants > Roots > Nodule | place: USA: California | collected... | reverse complement strand
TATATAGATTTTATATATATAATAAATAATATTTTATATTATAATGTATGGATATTTTTATATTTTAAAATATATATATATATATATATATATATATATATATATATATATATATATATATATATATATATTAGATATCAATCATACAAATTATTATTTGCTTAACTATTAAGATGGTTGTCATAAAAATTAATAAATTTATCACATTATGGAGAGCAATCTCAATTATGTTAACATCGAATATACTGCAGCACTTCCCTAAAGCTACATTAAAAAATAAAGTAATAAAATAAAGTGAATAATTATCCAAAAATTCACTTAAATAACAAATTTACAGAAAGAAAAGTCAAATTTGTCTTTAATAATTGATTAAAAAATAGAGTTAATAAATTATTAGCAAGTGTGTATATAAATGACAGTATAAATTATCTTTACGTCATCAAATCAATGCATATATCATGTATTCAGATTAAATTGATAAATTTAATTTTGAATGATTGAATATAATTAGAATGTATCTTAATATTAATGTTACAAATTTTATGTTGAAAGGAGGGTTACAAGATGAAATTGATTTCAGATATTTGCCTAAATAAGCGCACTAAAACTATTAGGGAAGTTTTCAAAACCCCACGACATTTCAAATATGACCACGAGCAATGTTTTAAGGTCTAATGATCTTTTTCGAAACCTCAAATATATTCATCACTTATATTGTAAACTAAAGGGAGTCTTTGTCCGAGGCTTTTGTTTAAGTTATAAATATAAACATGTTAAATTCAAGAGTACGATATGAATATTTTATTAAACATTCTTATGAATTCTTTTAGGATATAATTAAAATAATATTAAGGTTTATTATATTTCCATTCAATTTCTTATCAATTAAGTTTACTGATTATACAATAATTTATTAAAAAATACAATGAAAACGATTTCTGGTTAGTTGATAGTATACAGAACTTTACATTAATGGTGAATAACAGCCATTCTAGTGAAACATTGACTAAGATTTTCAAAAATCTTTTAAGCAATCATACAATACAGAAATCAAGGTTTTAAAAGAATATGACACTTAAGAAAAATAGTTTTCAGGAAAGACATAAAAATTATGCATACCAAAAGTCGTGATAAACAATCTCAGTTTTGGTGTTCATTATTTTTGTGACAGTAGAATGTCCTCATGTTTGGTCCTAAAACACAAACAAGAAATTGTGCCGCATATTTTAGTTTTCACATGCACAAAGAATCAAAGATGCTTTTGTTCATTGCATGACATTGTGTGTGGATGCATGTTGCACTACTTATTGTACCAAAAGCGTGTGACTGGATCATGAAAAATCTGTGAAAATGCCAAGCTGGGAACCTCTCATTTGGAAAATGGAACAAAGGAAAAAGGGTTGATGTCTATCAAAGAATGTGGAATACAACCATGAATAGGACCAAGCATCCTACCACTCACTATACCCCAATCGATAACTAGAAGCATATTCGTCTTTTACACAGCCGCTAGGTGTTTTATGAAGAATAAAAACACAATATACAGCAGATTCTGAGTAGTCACACTTTTGCAGAAATACATCAAACATTCTCAAACCACAAAATCTAATTAAAAAAAAAAAAAAGCAATTTCAGCGCTTGACGAGCCCTTCTATTTTCTTAGGAAAATTACCTATTCAGAAAAGTTCAGTCAGGACTAACCCAAACATGTAATGTTGTTTGGTCCAGACCATAAGTTGACATGCTTCATAGAGATGTACCTTTATTGTTGTTATAAGCTGCACCCCAATATGACACGTGGTTTGGAAGATACCATCACCTGAATTTAACCACAACACAAGATATATCATCTTTACTATCTCTTTTTAATGCCTCAGCAGTAAGTTGCTTAGCTGCCTTCTGTGGATCTTTCGATCTTCTAGCAATATCCACTGCGTCTTGATTGGTCATTACCTGGTTTATCACATGCAAATGAATTCTTTTTTTCTATTTTATATTGAACCATGAAAACAACAATACTCTATTATGTTATTTCACCTTCCAAAGTCCATCACTTGCAATGATTAGAATCTCAGTATCAACATCTATGTCAGTATTCTGTACATCAGGGTCTGATCGCAAATGAGACTTGAGACTCTTGTCTCCAAATGCACGAGAAACAGCTAGTTGTCCATTTACTCTAGGCACATCACCTTGCATCACCATCATGAAAGTCATTAATGTTACATTGAGTATCTATGTCGCGGAGACTTAGTGCTCTCAAAAACGTAATCTCACTAATACCACAAGCATTTAATAACCACTATTATAGTGGTGATTTCATTTCACAGTCAAGAAAAAGAAAACCTTAAGTTCATTGTTGTTGCAGTTCTTTGATATTAGCACTTGAATACAGTTAATCTCCATTAGTAAAAATCTCTTGACTTTCGGGTATATGGTTGGAGTAAAATCAAGAAAAGGAATATTTCTAATAAACCTTTTATGGAATGCTTACAAATTTGTAAGAAATTACTTTTCTATTTGGATACTTCAGGAATTACTTCCATAACCTCCCCACAGCCCCCCGTAAAAGAAAAAAGTAGATCAAATAATGGTAAACCTAACTTTCATGTTAAAATCAAATACTCATATCATACCACGCAAAATTCTCTTGCAAGAAAAACATTCACAAAGCAGTATGCAATGTAGAAGACCATGAAAAACTATGCACTTGAATTTAGTTATGATTAATAAAAGAGTACATAAATTCATATACTTTCAAATTCATTCTGTAGCAGATTAAATGACTAGAATTCAGAAAGAGAATCACAAACTAAGGAGAATATTTGTTCTGCAAGGTTAATTAATCTAGTTGTTTGGATGCATCGTTAATTTGCTGTGTCTTGTTTGATATCAAAAGACAAATATATAATAACTGTGAGAATACACTCTTTCTATCAAATGATAGCTACAAATTAAACAAAAAGTGGAGATCCATACAAGAAACAAGAATGCAAAGGCACATAGACTCCATAAATTGAAGTAGAGGAATGGAAGCTTTAAAGTACCTGGCAAATTAGAGACAAAGCCACCTCTATTCTCAATGCTGCCTCGTTCCATGTTTGGCTCGTGGTCTGTAGTCATTTGTACAGCTTGACCTTTTCTTGAAAGAACAGCTCGTGAGTCTCCAACATTAGCTATCCATAACCTTCTTCCATTGATCAATATAGCAGTTACGGCTGTTGATCCACCACGCCCAAGATCAGAACTGTGTGATAGAATTTCCTTATCTGTGCTTTCATATGCTTTTGAGATGGAAAGAGTGGGGTCTTCCCAAAATTCTTCCTGGGGTATTAAATGAATTAGAAGAATGCAACAATTCCAATCTGAATTTTGATCTCAAACATAAAAAATATATTGATTATTTTTCACAACAAAAGAGTTTCAACCAACCTCCCGCAGTATGTTGGTAAACAAATGTTTCTGTAAGTAGGCTGGCACACGGTCACCCAAGTGGCCATCATAGATAGCAAATAAACCCAATTCATTATCTTTTATCTGAGCAAACTTGGCAACATGATAATCCTCCATTGGGTGATTAGCTTTCCCTTTTACAAGGCTGAAACCATACTTTATTGAGCCTTCATGATTTTTCCCCTTACCAGTGCTGGATGAAGAACGTGCTGCTACAAGCTGTAAAGCAACCAACACAGAGAAATTGAAAAGTCCTGCCAGTACAAGTGACATAGGTAGAAGGGAGGATAAGTATTTGATTGCATAACAAAGCCTCCTTCATTACACTAACAACCCCCTATCAAACAAAAATAGAACCTTTCAGAGTTCTTGGAGCCATCTAATAGATGCTGAGGAATAACCATGACAAAAAAATGTTTTATTGGATGTATCTAAAAACCTAGAGTGAGGTTGCTAAAGTACAAACTTCTAGGTCAGTTCTCTTTTACTATTAATTATTGAATCAGTCTGTTTCCCTCTCATCCCAAAAGACAGATTTCTAATCCCAATAAAAACCAGGATGCAAACAAAACTAGCATTCAATAACAAATTTAAATTACCAGCCAAGCAAATTTGATACACTAAAATTCTAGATTTAGACAGGGTAGTGTGACAGAAAAGAGTGAACCACGCCCCTCCGAAATATAACAAATACAGGATTCCAACATAACGCAATAATGAAGAATTCACAACACTACAATATGGCCAGATAATTCGAGTTTTTCCCCAAAGCCAGTGACCAACAAAAAGTAGGAACATAGCCATATAATTTCCATCAAAATCAATATACAGCATATAACGTTTCATGCATAAGCTCGAGACTACTAAAAGCACAAGTTACATTCTTACCTGAGAGTAGGAGGCCTTAAAACAGCACAACTTATCCATGAATGAAAAGAATGTTTTTTTGAGCAGCTGCTTCAACTAATTCTCAGCACAGACCTCTTGGCTGACACCTTGAATCCAAATTTGAAAAAAAAAAAAACCCACTTCCCGGTTCCAGAATCACAACCTGTATGATAAAAAACCCAAAGACAATTCTCAAAAACAGAATTTTCAAGAACAACCCAAAACCCCAGAAAAGCCACTGCACCAAGCAGTGACAGAAGGAAAGGAAAAAGTGAGCTAACAAGGAATCTAAGCTCACCGGTCCAATCAAAATTGAGAAAGGATTGAACTTGCAGTTGGACTGGGATAGTCCATGGTGTTTGTCTTGGGAGTTTGCAAAAGGTGAATTACAGAAGCGAGTGAGATGAATGAGAGAGGGAGAACATAAATAAAGCAAAGTGTAAATTTTGAAGGAAGGTTGTGTTGTGTGTGAGACAGAAAGGAATCGTATGATGCCTATGTTTTTCTCTGTTATGATATTATTATGTAACCGTTTCGGGAACCTTAAGTTTCGCAAAGACGGAAAATAAATATATATATATATTTCTGTTGCCAAAGAAAAAGGGTTCCACAAGCACATACCAATGACTTCTTTCCTGTTGACTTTTCTAGTTTTCCACTGTATTATAAAATAACCGTCTTTATTTTTTCTTTAAAAAAGCTTAATCAGGAATTTATTTTCCTTGTCAGAAACCATAATTCTTAATTTAAAATCCAGGCGTATCTTACCATGAATATTGTATTATATTATTTTGTTAATCTTCACATATATAGTAATTTATGAACATTAAAGCAGTTTTAAGAAAGAATGAACATTATAGTGAGACGACTTACGCGGTTTTACACCTTGTGTGTATCTATCATGCTCGTGTGAAATACACTTCCAACGTGTTACACACTTTTTAATTCATATATGGCTTTTTATATATTTTTTCTAATTTCAGACTTTAGTATAAACAGTTAGAATTATTATAATTAAAGAAAATATTTATGCTATATACAATGACCCAAATTAACTTAAAGTATTAACTTCCTTTTTATTTAAAACTTCTGTTTTACATTAATTTTATATAATAGTGGAAACATAGACATGATATTGCATGCGTGTTTACGGTTTTTTTTTATAATAAAAAGTAAAAAATATAATTAAAAGTTTAATTATCATAATAATCATTAAAATAATAAATAAATCCAAAATTTGGTTAATGAAAATACAAGTCATATGGTAAGAGTATATACATAGTGAAAATGCTTAAAAAGAATATGCACACTGAAAAACAGTTATTAAAAACATTTTTTTATTATTAATTGTTATTATCTAAATAAAAAGCAAAATAAAAATAATCATTGTGGTAGTTTCTTATATATTATGAAAATTTAAAAAAAATTATGTTAATGAAAATGAGAGTGGTATAGTAAAACTACAAAAAGAGTAAAAATTGCAAAATAATATGCCAAACAGTTATCAAAACCAATTCTTATTATTAAATTGTCATAAATTATAGATAAAAAAATAAAATAAAATAATCATTAGTGGTAGTTTCTTCTATATTTTGGAAATTAAAAAGTCATTTAATAAAATTAAAAGGGATACCATAAAACTATATTAAAAAAAAAAAACAATAAAAGAGTTATCAAATCTATGCCTATTATTAAGAATATATTGGACAAGTCTGATGTATTACAATTTTAGATTGACGAAGTTGTCTCTTATATCTATATCTAAGGAAAGTACTCTCACATTTTCCGTTGATATCATGATTTCACAAAAATACATTGATTTTGTTTCTAAGTTTTGAGATTTGGTATATACTCTAATTTCTTTATGTTTTATAAACATTGATTTTAATTTTTATAATAAAGTCAACGGACAATTTGTGCTATAACTAAATTCGTTATTTAAGGAAATTTTAAAAACAGTATTTGCCAAATGAGGAATATTTCAATGTTGGATATTACTATTCTTGAAAGTCAACAATCATAAAAAAATTGTTAAAAATGTTTATTCAATTATAAATAGTTTTAAAAAGTTTTATATAGGTTATAAATAAGTCAAATTAATATCGTTTAAATTCAGAAATAAACTAACTAAAAATTACTTTTACACACACAGACATATATATATATATATATATATATATATATATATATATATATATATATATATTTTAAAACTTTGGATTTTATTAATTAATTTGAGTTGTATTTGTGAAAACCCCTATCTTTTTTTAAATATATATATATATGAATAATTTTTCTAAAGAAATTTATGCATATTTTTTATTAACATATTAATATTAAAATAATTTTAAAATGTTATATTAATAAAACTCACATAATTTAAGAAAGTTTTTGTAAAAAATTAAATAAGTTGTAAACAAGTAAAGTTCATACTTTACATAAAAAATTCCCAAAAAAATTTATCTATAAAATAATTTAAAATTAAATTCTATCTTTTTTGTTATTCTAAGATGAAATATTACTATTTTAAATGTATAATATTATGTGATATTAAATGCTCATCATAAGTAGTATCCACCATCATAATGGTAAAAAAGTTAAACTCTTAATTAACTTTTAAAATAATAAACACTTTATTGTTAACATAATGATGTACATGAACTTGGTGTCTTTCTTTATTATTGTTGTGTTTTATCTTAATCTTTTGTTTTAAAAGAATGTGTACGGTAGACTTTTTTTGAGAATCAAAAGTAATATAAATTTTTAAAGTACTAATGTTGATCCTACAGATAATAGTTTTGCTTAAAAATATCAGTTTTCACTACTAACTAAGCAAATAAAATTTTAAGGATAATTTGATAATGATTTAGTTTAAATAATATACGAACATAAAAGAACAATTGCAAAATAAAGTAACAGAGTATAAAAAGTTGTTTAAAAGATCTAGAAGAACTCTGGGATTGAACTTCATCTATCTCCCTCATTCATATTTTTTTCCACTCCTTGTTGTGATTGACTTGCAATGCTCCTTGGGATTAGTTTGTGTGTTGGTTGAAAATTGACTCCCTTGTTGATCTGCTAATTGTTTTGCCAATTGTCCCACTTGTGTCTCAAGATTTCTGATAGAAGCTTTAGTATTTTTTTTTGATTGGCCATAGAAGCTTGTATAAATTTCTCCAAGGTCTCTTCCAACTTAGTGGTCCTGTCATGAGTTGAAGGAATTTGTTGTTGCTGATGATAAGGAGGTTGCTTGTTAGATGAACCGACATCTTGTTTCCATCCAAAGCCTTGATTCTGATTGCCCCTCCATCCTTGAGACATATTATTATTTTGATAGTTACCTGAGAACCCACCTTGTCTTCCTTGATTACCCATATAAGTAACATCTTCCTGTGAAGGATTATTTTGATAAGAACACTGTCCATTAGGATAATTACCTCCACAAAAATCACAGCTCATGGATTGACTTTGATTTTGGGAAGACTGCACAACTTGTAATTGTTGAAGAAACTTTGTCATCTGTTTTGTTAGTGCTTCGATCTGCTGAGTTAAGATTTTATTTTGAGCTAGAAGGGCATATGTAGTATTGAGATCAAACATCCCCTTCTTCTGTTGCATTGTTTGTCTATCATGTCGAGCTTGATAATCTGTAGAAGCAAGAGCATCAATAATTCTTGTTGCCTGCTCTACATCTACCGCCATCATTGTACCTCCAGCTGCTGCACCCAGTATCATCTTTGTGTCAGCCCTCACACCATTGTGGAAAATGCTCAATTGGGAAATGTCCTCAAAACCATGATTTGGGCATCTTCTCAACATCAATTTGAACCGTTCCCAAGCTTCACAGAAGGTTTCATTTGCCCCTTGTCTAAAGGTGGAGATGTCAGATTTTGCCTTGATGTAGCGAGAGAGTGGAAAAAATCTATGTAGAAATTTTTCCTCTACATCATTCCAACTTGTCAAACTCTGATTTCTATGAGATTTGAGCCATTCTTTTGCTTTGCCCGCCAAAGAGAATGGAAACAATCGCAAATAAACAGACTCAATGTCACCCTCTTCAAAACCCATAGTCCCTACCAGCTCATAGAAAGTGGACAGATGTGTGTATGGATCTTCATTATCCATTCCAGTAAACTGATGACTACTGATCAAATTCAAGAAGCCCGACTTCATCTTCAATGTTTTAGTGGTGCTCGGTACTGCTATGCTAGAAAAGTGTCTTGGGCCTTGCTGCATGACATAGTCTCCAAGAGTCCTTCTTGATGGGGGATTTCTTTCATCCGCCATATTGATCTCCTCTTATATCACTTGAGTATCTTTGTTAAAGCTAGTGGAGGATTCTTCTCTTGTTTGAATTTGTTGTTCTCTTCTCTTCTTACTACGATTCCTCTTAGTTGCTCTTTCGATCTCTAAATCAAATTCTTGATCTTCAGGAACCTGTCCTCTCAATATCATAAATAAAAACCAACTTAAGCAAGGATTAACACAAAATAATTGAAAAATAAATAAAACAAAAGAAAACAAAGAAAAATTGTTCACAATACTCAATGAGCTATGTTCCAAGATTTAAAAACAAAAACTGTTTCCCGACAACGGCGCCAAAAACTTGTTAACCTTTTCGGTAAGGGTATCGAGTCAAAAGTAATATAAATTTTTACAGTACGAATGTCGATCCCATAGAGAACAATTTTGCTTAAAAATCTCAGTTTTCACTACTCTCTAAGCAAATAAAATTTTAAAGATGATTTGATAATGATTTGGTTTAAATAACATACGAACATACAAGAGCAATTGCAAAATAAATTAACAGAGTATCAAAAGTGGTTTAAAAGATCTAGAAGAACTCTGGGATTGAACTTCATTTATCTCCCTCATTCATATATTGGGTTTGATAAGAACATACAATATCCGTAACTACTCATTATTGATGCACATATAAAAATCATTCACACTGATTCCTCTAATATAAAATTCATAAGGAAATTTCCTAAACATTGATTCCTCAGCTATTTAGTAAATTACCCAGTGTCGCAACCGGATCACGACGGGGCGATCTTAAGTTTATTTTTTTTAAAATATTTAAATTGAAAAAAATGGGGTCGCCACTATAGCTTTTTATGGGAAAACTATAAAAAAATTAAAAATAAAAATGCCTACGAACCAGATTCAAGATTCGGGAGTCGATTACGTGTGGGGAAGGTATTAGCACCCCCACAATGCCGTAAGACGGTACTTTTAAATAAATGAATAGAAATAAATGCGGTTTTACAAAATGTTATTTTCCCCAAAAATAATAATTACATCAACTAAAAATAAATATATACTTATGAAGGATTGAAGACAAAGAATGAACAATAAACAAATAATAACAAAGACAAATTTTAATTTTTTAATTTTTTTGAACTCGACAAAGATTGACCTTGGTCCTATGTATTTCTAAAGAAAACCAAGAATCACGCAGTTCTAACTTGGAAATGGTTTAAGAATGTGTTTAATATATTTTTTTCGCAATTTTGAGATTATATTAATTAATTAATTTTTATTTTTATTTTTGAAAAAAGGAGTTTTACTTTTTAGAAAATGTTTTATTATTTTTTTATTTTTGAAAGATTTTATATTTTTATTGTTATTTTCGAAAATATTTTTTGATTCTAAAAACCCTTTTTTCTATTTCTTAATTATTTCATATTTTATATTAGAAAGTTTTTTTTTACGTTTTATATATATATATATATATATATATATATATATATATTTATATATTTTTTTTTTTTTTATATTTTT
>Ga0099825_1010511_pt1 | contig 10129 bp, 2 predicted proteins | sample SiratroredBW_FD_76838 | JGI IMG/M metagenome (GOLD analysis project Ga0099825, IMG submission 76838) | Root nodule microbial communities of legume samples collected from California, USA - Siratro red BW | ecosystem: Host-associated > Plants > Roots > Nodule | place: USA: California | collected... | reverse complement strand
TGAAATTAATTATGATAATTTAATAGATAATTTTGCATCACAAAAAGCTCGAAAAATAAATTTTAGATAAAAATATCATAAATTTAATTATTTTATTAATTTAAAAAAGGCCTCATTTTTTTTTATTAGCTTTAGGCCTCCTGAAGCCTTGAGCCGCCACTGCTTTTACATTGCATAAAAGGAGTTTGGATCATGGGTGTATGAGATGGGAACTGCATGGGTGTAGGAGACATGCTAATATAAAAGTTTGTGAAACATAATAAGGGAGTATTAAATTGTGTTTTATAAACTTTTTGAAAATTTTCAGAGTACTATTTGAAGGTGTAAAATCAAAAGATAGGTTTATATTAGTCAAACGAATAGACAAAGATTTTCACAAACTTAGTTATAAGAAATCTCCTTCTTTTATTAGTGCACAAATGATAACATGCAATATAAAAGTATAAGGAGTGAAGAAATTATTCAAGATGTCTTTATATTGGTTTATTTGATAATGCAAGTTATGTCTAATGTTGCAAGATACAACTAAGTATTCTTTTGTCTCGTAGCCACTTCTGGCTAACCTGTTAAGTATTCTTTAACACTTAGCCACTTTTAACTAAATATTGAGTATTATATCAACAAGCCACTCCTAACTAAGACAAAGAAGTTGTCTATGGTTTGATAAAAAAAATATCACAAGGTTGTTCACTTAAGACGGGTTGCGTCTTTTGACATTTATAAAGTTAAATACTCTCTTCTAGTTTGCTAAATGAACATTATTTTGTTCTTACAAAGCTATTTAATGAACATAAAATGTTCGTAACATTTTAGTATATTTGCAATTCGAACTTGTTGCTCTTCTTCTAGAAGGATAGTTTTATATAAGCATTGAAGAAAATAGTCATTGCAAATTCTTTTCTAGTTGTTGAGCTGTTTCAAACTCACTTGAACGTCTTCCTTGCATTTAAGCAACTTGGAGGTACAAGAAAATGTAATACATGCATGCATTAAATGCCTTTCTCTTCTTTAACCAACATGGAGATAGTTGTATATACTTAATCTCTTCTTGGACAGAGTGTCTTTACTTGAATTTGTGTAAAGCATAAAGTCATATGAAGCTTATAGTCTTTTCTATGGTTGAAAAAACTTGCACTAAGGAGTTGTTGCACCAAAGTCGCTTTATCTCATGTACCAATAAATCGTTGATATGACATATTCCTTTTGTGTGGATCTTCTTGGTTAGACATAAGAAAGAGACATTCCCTACAATATAGAATAAGCATAAAGATATTCGTGAATTACCATGTTAGGTTAAGACTATGTGTGCATCGTTTGAGCATATTAATGCTTATCAGACATAAAAACAAGATTGCATGGTATTTTGTCATCTAATAGACAAAACATTTGCGTCTTACATGATCTATTTTGAACAAAGGCTACCATCTTACAAATGAAGCATGACCATGTTTTATGCTTTGTTGTTTCTAGCATGTAATCAAAATCATCGGTGTTCGATTTTTCTCTAACACTCTCCCTTTTTTAATGTTGCTTAAAATAATAAAGTTGAAACATGATAGTTTTAAAAACTAGGTTCAACAAATTAAATTTTAACAATAAGATTTTCAAAAAGAAACTCATATATATGTATATATATGTATGTGTATATGTATATGTATATACACATATACATATATGTATATAAACGTTCGGGTTTGATAGGTGGTCAAACCGTTAAATTTTAAACTAAATTCTCATTAGGCAGATTACATAAAGAAGATATAACCTTTTATCATTTAATTACAAAGCAAATCTAGTATAGATTATAACAAAGAAATATAAGCATTAAATAGAGCAATTTTAGTACAAAGTTTTAAAACAAAAAAAAATTGTTTTGTACAACAAAACACATCTAACTTTTATACATCAGTCTATTATGGTTTAGCATATGAACAAAACAACAAAAAAATTATGAAAACACCTTTTCCCAGGCAATGAAAGACGAAATTCTTAAAATTTTCTCAAGTTTCTAAAAGAAACTTGAATTTCTCCTATTCCAAGGTGATGCAAACCCATCTCCAAGACTGGAGACAAGAATAAAGAGGTCACTGGGTTAGAGTCTTGATCATGAGATTATCATAAGTATGGGTTTAATTAGGCTTGTTTGAACCTCCAAACAAACTTTTGAGTCCAAGTCCAAAATTGGAGAAGGTCACTCTATAGATGACTTCAAGATTACAAGAGATCAACTTGTAAAAATTGTATAAAATAGTGTATAATTTATTTTGGGCCAAGTAGTACGGATTTTGGGCCAATTAGTGTAGGATTTTGGGCCTTGAAGCATAAGAAAAAGTTGACAGTCACCTTTGAAAGAAGCTTTCAAGAAGGTGCCACTTAGGAAAAATGAGTCCAAGAAGGCACCACATGCCACTCCAAGTAGGCGTCACATGGAGCTTCTTCTCCTAGCTTCTTTTGCCATTTGTCCACTTCTCATTGGAAAGTATTTGAAGCTTGGGCTTCAAGATACCTTTGTCACATGTCACTCTCTCAATTGAGAGGAACCTATCTAATCATGGCTTGCCACTTGTCAAGTTCTTATTGGAGAGTTTTTGAGAAACTTGCAAGACAAGTTATCTTTTAGTCTATAAATAGGAAGCTTATGTAATTGAAAATTTAGCTTTGATATGAATAAGAATTGAAGTGTTTTCTAAATGCCTCTTCTTGTTCTAGAAGCTCTCTCTAGAGTAGTCTCAATTTTCAATACTCTCTCTATTTTCCTCCTAAGAGTGTTGCCTAACCTCACTCTTCTTCACTTTGTACAATATCTCACATGTCTAAAAATGTTTTACTTTTGTTGTATTCAACTTCCAACTTCAAAAACCTCAAGCATTCAAGGAAGAAGTAAAGATGAAACATACAATTGAAGCTAAAGTTATCAATAAGGAAGGATCCATGAAGAAGAATTAGGAGAAGATCATTCCCATGTGTGACCTAAGATAACAAGAAGAAGCTTTCATAAGCATTTCAATTCTCATCAAAGAAGGTGAGTTGTACATACACCAAAAAGTCTTGTTTATAGATGCCTAACCCCTTGACACTTTAATAAACAAGAGATGTGAAACTAAAAGGGCTGAAAAGTGGCATCTTAAAGGTTGCACCAACCCTTAAATTCAGTGCCCCAATCATGCCTGTTTTTGGTATCTTTCACATGATGTGAGACTTCATCCTTCAAGCTTCTCCTTCTTCATGCCTTTGTCAAATTTGAACATGTTCCTTAGGGTTTTTGGTTGAGTTTTCAATTCCATATTGAGGCCCAATTGTGGTTTAAAGGAGGCCCACCTATGTCTCTACAAATTCCTAAAAGAATACAAAGAATAAATTACACCTATACAAATTGTATAAGTCTAAGAAGAAAGAAGAAAATTCTAGTGGTTCTCCTCTTCAAATATAGAGTCTTCTTCCTTGAAGCTTCATCTTCTTCTATCCCCTTAGCTAATGGTTTTGTGACTAGATAATTTCTATCATACCCCCCTCTTGAGAAGGATCTATCCTTAGATCTAAATGATACTCAGTGACAACAAAATGGATTGATTCATTTATTATTATTGTTAAGCCAAAAGTTCAACACCCTATAGTTTTTACGAAATTCTTAAACTAACAAAAGCATGTAACTTCATCTAATAAGACGAAGAAAAGATCATATTAGCACATTGTTTATTAGATGATAAGGGATTATTGATCAACCACAACATCCATTAGTTGAAGATTGAAGAATAGACGAATGATCATTAAGCAAACCTGACACTTCATCTGCTAAGTATTGATGAACGTTGGACAAAAAGAACATCATAAAGACCAACAAGAATGTCTGATATAGAACTGAAAGAGCATCAGATGATAAGCTCAATACAGACTCTAAGCTGACACGAGATCAAAGAACGTTTTTGACTCTTGAGTCTATGACAAAGATTACCTCCTACATTTGTTCCTTAGAGGACTCACACGAAGCAACAATATTGAAATATCACTTAGGACATGAGCCAAGGTTGCAAGGACAACTAACTCTTCTAACACACTACTTTCAAATTTTAGCCTAACTACTTGCCCAGTATTGTGTGCACTTTTACCATGAGACGATACAAAAGGCTTTGCAACCGAGGAGTTGTGTATTGCCAATCATCTATGATGTTTCTTATAGAAGAATATTTAAATCTGAATAAGGTGCATTAAATGAAACTGTCATCTTAAAGGTCATCAAATGTAAAGAGGACATGAAAGAATAAATGAAGTTGCTCAATAGCTATAAACGACATCTCAATTGTTACCTTCTTCCAACCCCTATATAAAACCTTTAATCAAGAAAAAGAAATAGATAGCAAAAATGCATTGTGCCAAAATGTTGTCAAGATGATAAGCAATCCTCAAAAGTTTTAGAAAAAAGGATCCTAAAGCTAAAAGCAAGAGCACTACAAAAATGTATGGATCCATTTGAGCTTAGACAAGAACACTAGAAGTGTTTCTTTAATCAACTAGGAGAGTGGACCTTCATCTTGTATTCGTTGAAACACATAACCCCTCCTTAGAGTGTAAAATAATTTGTATTAGGAGAGAAAGTCAAAATTGTATATTTGTTTGTGAGACACTATCACTCTCCATTAGTCATATAATTGGATTATATGATCAACTAAGCTTACAATCCTTGCATGTTATCTAGGAATGGCAAAAGGACAAAGACTACTCGATTAAGCTAGAAGTGAATTCGTAAAGAATACTTGGTCAAGTTAGGAGTGACTTGGAAAAGAATACTCCTTGGCGTGGTCAATTAAGAGCGGCTATGATTTGAAAGAATAGTCATTAAGCCAGACTGGAATCAAGTATACTCGGTATCAACCAAGAGTGGCTTAAGGGAAAAAATATTTAAGGGGTTAGTCAAAAACGGCTATGATTTGAAAGAATACTTAATTAAGCCAGGAGTGGCTTGTGTCAAGAATACTCAACGAGTTAGTCAAGAGTGGCTATAAGCCCAAAAAACATTCTAGTGTACTTTGCAGCATTAATCTGCCTAGTTGAACTTGGCTTGTTGGCCAAGAACTAGATGTACGAGCGACAGACAAGCCAATATAAACTATTGCGTATACTCTCGCTCTTTCTTGTCTCCATTATTTTTCATATTATTATCATCTACACTAACTCAAGAAGGAAACTTATTGTGAGAGTATCTTTTATGTTTCCTTGTTTATATCTTGTAATCATATGTGGGGCTTCAACACCAAACCTATCCTTAACATGTTTAAACCATACAAGAGTTGATGGTTAGGGTTAAGATGTTTGAGGAAAGAGAATTACTCCACAAAAGTGGAGAAGCCACACATGATGACAGAGATTTGCAACTCCTTCGTGTTATGGTGATCATCAAGATGAAGACGACTACCTCCATAGAAATTGAAAACATGGAGATATGCGCAACATGAAAAATGATCAAAATTAAATGTAAAATTTCCTAAGTTTTATCAACATTGAGACATTGAGCTTTACTTTATGATTTTGATGAGTTAACTAAGGAAAAATTAGTAACCTTAAAATTTGGACAATATGCTTGGTTTGGTGGAACCAAATCCAAAAGAACATTGTACCTAGTAAACCAAATCCTCCTCCTCATCCTCCTCATCCTCCTTCTTCTCTGAACACTCAAATGAAAATATTTGATTGAAAATCAATTTAAATCGATAAATTTTATTAACATGATTTTTAGCTGATTGATTTATAAAATTAATCCTTTAAAAATATCAGTTAAACAGTTTTACTTACGAACTTCTATCAAATCAGTTTCAGTTAGATTTTAAAACTCTTATAGCTCATTCTACTGATTTGTGATGCATGCACATGAATCATCAACACACCAACACACTAACTCTAAACAAACAATTCTTCAAGTTGATCTTCTATTGGCTTGACTTCACTTTATAAAATACCAAACTGCATTATTGTTAAAATTATCGTCATATTGTGATTTCCTTGTTTGATCTGCTATCCGAAGAGAAAAGTATCTTTCTTCCTGCATATTGTTAATTACATGCACAGGAACAAAAGATCCATTTAAGATAACGTCTCAAATTCCTCTATCAATATATTCCAAAAATATTTGCATTTGAACTTTCGAAAAAGGATAGTTTTCCCCACAGAAAAAAAATCGAGGCTTATTACTAGCAACACCTTCACAAACATTTGATTTTACAAAGCCACATAAAACTTTCAAGATCTTTGTTTTGATTAACTTTTAGAAACCAACCCTAAGACCAATTGTTAGAAAATAACAGATTCTTTAGCTAAACCAAGAGCGGCCGAATTGTTTTGAAACTTTTTCAAAAGATTTTCTCCTTATTCAAGTTATTTCAGAACTAATTAAATTTCAAAACTTGGTGCAATTAATTTGGGAATCATGATTAATAAAAGATTCGTTAACAATAATATAAAGAACATAAAGGCAGAGAAATATTGCATAAGAAAATTGTACTGGTTTAGATCACAAGTGATCCTACATCTAGTCTCATTTATTCAACCTTAGAATAACTATATTTCACTATCTTCAAAAGTTTGTACAAGCAATCACACAAGCAACTTACAAACTCAAGACAACAAGCAAAAACTAGATCCACTCTCGAACACAATAGGGAATATCAGTCTAATCAACTCTTGATTACACAAGAAAATATAAATTGAAACACTTTGCAACAAGTTTACAAAAAGAAAAGAATATACCGTAATTCATAGTAGAAGCAAAACACAAGGTTGTTAGAATCAACACAACATAACCTTTTTTCTTTTCAAAAACTTGAAAGCACTCTTAGCAAATGAAAATAGTTCAAATGATTTCAATAACATTCGTCTTTCTTAATAATATTCATTGTATAAAAGAGTAAGACCAAGATTCTATTTATAGAATTAAAAAACCCTAATGTTTAATTGATTATTTCAAGCATTAAATCAATTATTCTTGCTAATTTATTTTTTTTAAAAATACAATGCTTTCTATTTTAATCGATCATGACATGTGCTAATTGATTATTTTCACTTTGCACTTAAACCAAAAAAAGAAGTTAATCGATTATACGAGATTCTATTCAATTAAACTATGAGAACATTGAAAACACTTAAATCTACTTTCTAGTTTTAACTAAATTGATAATCAATCATCCTGTTCTAAAACATCTAATGAATATCGATTACTTAAAAATTTAATCGATTAACAAAGCCATAAAACCTTTTTCTCACATTTTTAACTTTATAAAAATTTAATTCTTTTAATTGATTTTAGTATAGATTGTGTGCTTAATTAAAAACCTTGTGTGAAAGACTTAACATCATACAATGAAAGCTAAAAACTCTCAAAGCATCTTCAACATCTTTATCTTCAAATATCATCGTCAAAGCATCTTCACTAGGGGCATAAGTCTTCAAGTCCAACATAAATAACATTGAAAATACACGTACAAGCCTTTAGAATTATATATTTAATTAAATTTAATTTAGATTTTGGATTAAAATTTATTTTTTAGATTATAATTGAAATTAATTAAAATTATATCATATTTGATAATATTGCATTGGATTATGAGGTATTTAAGTAGTTCGATAATATTGCATTGCATTTGAATAATATTAATCATGTTTGTTTCTAGATAAAGGATTTGGTTTGTCCTGCACATATTGATGAGGTATTTAAGCAAAGTCGTATACAAAAGAGTAATAGCCAATTTGCTAATGCAAAATCAAGACAAACACATGTGAGTTTACTTTTTCTTCTATTATATTTGTTTATTTTATATGTGTACTATATAAAAGAGATAATTTTCATTTGTGAATAACATGAAAAATTTCATAGTCGATTTTCTCAAGCTAGATTGAAGGTTGCATCTGTCAACATCCAATTTCGTCCGGGCAAATAAAATTATTTCAAAATAAAAAATATGTAAAATTAAAATAAAAAATTTGTGTTATGTAGTTTTTATCAAACTTTGTCATTTAAATAAATAAAAAAAATAAGAAAATGTTTTGATTTCATTTTTTATTTTAATGAATAAAGTTTTGAAATAAAATTTATAAAAAAAAAGAAAAGGAAAAAAACAACAAAGTAAAATAAAAAAAAAGAAAAGGAAAGGAAAATAATAATAAATAAAATAGGAAAATAAAATAAATAAGTAATGAATAAAATAAAAAATGGAAAGTATAGAAAAATAAACAGAAAAATAAGAAAAAGAAGTGTTGGGTCTGTTTTAAGTAAACTGCAGAAAAACAATAAAAAAATAAAACCCATTAAGAGATTTAGTCAGAAAATAATTTATCTTTGAATAAAGCCCAAATTAATAAAGGGTTCATTTTGAAAAAAATAAAGTAAATTAGTTTGTTGAAGTCCAATCCATTAAAAGTGTGTTGAAAAAAAAGGAAAATAAAATTGATATTTTGCATCTCTTCTTATTAAAGTGTTGCCATGTCATACTTTCTCTCTCCACTGAATAATCTGACTGTCTTTTCAGGAACCCATTTTTAATGCACGAATATTAATTTAAAATTTAAAAGAAAAAGGTTAATTAATGAAAATTTGAACAGATTGGCTAAGGAATCTGATAATAATTGGTGATTATTTTGCTTATTTACAAATAATGATATTAATTAGATATTATTCTGCTTAATTGCAAATAATGGTAATAATGGGTGATTATTGTGCTTAATTGCAAATAACTCTGATATTTTGATTTATTCTTCATCATCAAACTGAAATTAGGGGGCAGATTCATTGAATTGATCAAGTAGAGCAATTGAGCGGTCTGAGGATTTTTATAAAAGAAAAAGACCAAAATAAGGAAGGGGGATTGACTCTGAGCAGTATTTTACACCCATCTTTACAAATATCAGAGAATTACACACATTTTACACATGTTTTTGAGAAAATACTAGAATTACACATGGAAAAAATTACTGAAGGTCTGAAGGCTTGCAATTAGAAAAATGGGGTGAATTTTGTTAAAGTTTATCTTCAACTAGTATGTCTTGATTGCTCAACCTCATGTGATTGTTTTATTTGTTCTTATTCTGTTTGTCCTTATTTTGTTTGTCTTGACTTGTTCAAATTTCAATATCATGAATATTAGTATTTTTTATTGCTTGTAAATAAATTTGCATTATAAATTTGATTTTGTTATACCGAAGATGCTGCTGTAAGCACGTCCCATATACCGGATGCTGCTCTAAGCACGTCCCGTTGTTTAATTTAATTTTTTCTATAGGTTGTTGTTTCACACGGTCTCAGAAGACCCCAAAATAAAAAGAAATCTAAATCTCAGTAGATCATGGAAGTAAGAACATCAGAGTACTCAAAAGAGACTCTAAACCATTTTTATTTTTATATTATTATTATTGTTACTTTTTTTTTCTTACCAAATCAATAAATAATGTTTTATTTCAAGTAAATTTTGTAAAGATAAAAATATATTAAACATTTCTAAATTTTTAATAAAAGAAGAATAAATGTTTCCCAAAAATAAATAAAATATATCATTTTTAAAAAATTCTATAAAATATTTTCCAAAAGTTAATAAAATATCAAAATTTTGAAATTAAAAATATATAAAAAAGTTTCCAAAATAAAAAGAATAAATAAATCAGCTTTTAAAAATAAAAAAATATAAACTTTCACAAATAAAAATATTAGATTCAAAATAGTTTTAAAAATAATTAAAAAATAAAATATTTTCAAAAATATATGTTTACTTTTTAGAAAAAATAAAAATGTAAAACAGTTTCAATAATCTACAATTTTAACAATAAAAAAATATAAAACTTTCTCTTAAAAACAAGATTAAATGAAATTTTCAAAAAAAAATAAAAAAATAAATACTAACAATCATAACAAACCAATTTCAAAACTAGAACTACGTAAACTCTGATTTTCTATCATGGATAGAGATATGTAGGACCAAGGTCAATCCTTGTCGGGCCCAAAAAAATAAAAAATATATGTTTATTTGTTTTATTTTTGCTTATTATTTTTATTTGCATAATTGTTATTATTTGTATTATGTTTATTAACATGTTTTCTTTTTCTTATTTATATATTTGTTTTGTTTTTTATATTTGTTTGTTTTGTTATTTT
>Ga0099825_1010510_pt1 | contig 10130 bp, 3 predicted proteins | sample SiratroredBW_FD_76838 | JGI IMG/M metagenome (GOLD analysis project Ga0099825, IMG submission 76838) | Root nodule microbial communities of legume samples collected from California, USA - Siratro red BW | ecosystem: Host-associated > Plants > Roots > Nodule | place: USA: California | collected... | reverse complement strand
TATAGAAAAATATATATATATATATATATATATATATATATATATATATATATATATATATATATATATATATATTTGTAGGAAAAACCTAACAATGAATGGAAAACCTAATCAAAACTCAAGTATATATAATCTATTTATTTATGCATACGAGTTTTTTTTTTTTTTCAAATATTGTGGGGATTTTAAAAGGTTGATCCAAGTCAATTAAAAATGTTAGTTTAGCAAAAAAGCAAAAATCAAATACAAAGCTATCTTCCACTGTATATGTTAAAAGGCTTGCATCACTGGAGTGCGACTTCTAATTTTTTTTCTTTTTCAGTAAATACCTTTTTGGTAAACATAAATTGTGATGTTATTTCCTAATAACAAAGTAGATAATATTTTGGATATAGTAAATTTAATAACTCTAGTAAAGTAAAATAAAAAAATAAGGAGTGTTAACATACACCATTGAATTTGTTGAATGGGATTTTACGTTAACCAACTCAATTAAAATAATTTGAGTGGACTGGATATAAATAAGTTTCTATTAAATCAAAATCGAATGAACCAATTAAAAATAAGTTGACTTAGATTGACTTAATTATATTCAGAAAATAAATTTATTTTATAGTTTTTTTACGAATTTATTTTAATATAGATTTTAAATATTTATATTGTATATATAGTGATTAAATAATGCATTTAAAATAATTAACTCAAATTTCAAAGTTATATAAAAGTGAAAAGATGTTAGAGAGCTTTCTTTTAAAGAAAATGTTCAAAATTCAGTTCATACTAATATTTGAGTTCGACCGTGTATAGGAATTATTTATCTATGCGATCGAGTTCTTACAAATAATTTTTTTTTCTTTGTTTAAATATAAAAAAATCAGGGAAAAAAAGTTGAATTTATTATTGAAGTAAAACGTAGATAGCGTTTTTAAATAAAAAGAAAGAAAAATATGTTTAATATATGAATTTTTCTCAATTTTTATTTTTTATACAATAAAAATAATAAATTAAAATTAGAAATATAAGTTAGGTTTATAAGCTAAACATCCAAACTCAATCCTTAATCTAAAGTATGGTTGATTAAATTGAATTTAATCAAAATACTCAAAATATAAAGTGTCGATTTAAGTTAAACCAATTTAAGTTCATCAATAATCAAAAGATAAATTTGGAATTAAAAAAAAAGAGTCTAAGTTTATTTTCCCTTAATCAACAATAATACTAATATATAAACACCTTTCCACTAAGGCACTTTACAGTCAAACAAGACCCTGACAGAGTAATCTAACCAAACTTGGAAAAACATTTGTAGTTAGACTAACATATTTGCACCTTTAAATAAATTAATAAATACTAAAAATATTATAGCAGAATTGAATAAAGACACTAATAACAGTGTTATTCTATTCATTTACATAAGTGATTAAGTTTGGTGGAATAAAAAAAAAACTGACTGACTTTTCAAACTTTTTTCTTAATTAAAGACTTTTTAAAAAGTATTGACTTAACTTATTTGAAATATACTTGCCTTAAAAAGTTAGCATAATATTTTTTCTCATACAAATAGGGGACATAATAAGATATTAATAAATTTTTAATTTATCCGTATATTTTACATACTAATTTTATATTTGTAAGTATATTTAGTACAATTTAATGATAACTATATATAGATTTGAACCTATAGATAAAATTTAAATATTTTTTAAATAAAATATAAGTTATAATTACTTACAGTGTAAATAATATTCAAACTTTAATTATTTACAGATTTGTATCATTAGGTAATAATAATAATAATAATAATAATTTGAAAGTATTTATAATTTATTTTATTTATAGATAAATTATTTTACTTATATTTACTTTCCTTTCAATTATAATATATTTTTCATATTGTATATTTATTATTAATCTTATGCTGCATCTTAAATATTATTATTAAAATATAAAATAAATTAATAATATATTTTAAATAGACATGAGATATTAAAACAAAATAGAAATAAAACCAGTAAAAGGTACCTGAAACGAAACACATTTAGCTGGTTGTTGACTATCTGTGTTATATACTTATTTTTCTATTTCTTCTATCAGAAGGTCAGAGGGAAGACAGAGCATATCAGTGCCTCTGTAACGGTTTTTCTGGTTTATTTCAGGAAAGTCTGCGTTTCCTTAATACTTTTGTACAGGCAATTAAATGTTCCATGCGGCACATGTTAATCTCACCATCTGCGTAACAACGAAAACATATGTTAGACATTCACATTTCATACGTAAAAAAGAACAAATCTATCTAATTTCGTTACTTCACCACACATTAGTTAGCTAGCTGTTGAATTAGACAGCTCCACTTGCACATTGTTTGAATGTTTCCAATCTACTATACTATTACCTTAAGCGCGTTGAATTTACTTCATTCCTTCTTATATATAGCCACCAAAGCACTCTTCATTTCACTCCAAGAAAACCTTTCGATTCAGATATGAAGTCCCTTCTTCAGATACTCTTCCTTGTGGCCATGCTAATGGCTTTGGCCATTGCTGATTCACAAGCACTACACAAAAAAGAATCGCCGTTCCTCACCACCACTGACCCTAAAAGTCACAACTCTACTAAAAACCGAGCTACCCCATCTTCTGAAAGTCAAGAATTAGCCTCTCTCCGTGGAGCCAAAGGCCTCCATGGCCATAAAAATGTGCGTGGGGCCATGACTTGTGATAAATATCCCAGAGTTTGTCGTGCTAAGGGCAGCGAAGGACCTGACTGTTGCAAGAGAAAATGTGTGAACGTGTCAACGGACAGAAATAACTGTGGCATGTGTGGAAAAAAGTGCAAGTACTCGCAAGTGTGTTGCAAAGGTAAGTGTGTGAATCCTATGTTTGACAAGCACCATTGTGGAACATGCGGCAACAAGTGCACCAAAGGGGATTCCTGCGTTTTTGGTTTGTGCAGCTATGCGTGAATGAATCATAGGGGCATCAACTTCGGATGAATGTCTATTCAATTGATTAGTTTTGATATTTGGTTGAATGAAACATTATAATCTATTATTTGTATGTGACTAAATAAATGAGCTCAAGTGATATGTGGGATATGTAACTATGATTATTTTTTTCATTTGTTGTGGTTGAATAAATTGAATTCATTTGATATATTTATAGCTTGTGTTGTTAACAAACTTGTTAAGGGAGTAAAAGAGTATTCCAACTCTCTCATTCACGTTTTCAGAATTTGATTCCTAAGTACTACAAAGAATTCCTAACACATCTATTTTCAAGGTTAATTTTTGAAAATGCTTATAGTTTGACGTGTTGGGACTTTTTTATATTATAGGACGAGGAAAATGGTTTTTAGTACTAGGTGGGTTGTTGTATTGGATAAAGGATTATTAATTCATATTAATTGGACCTTTTTTTTTCTTATAATTGTAGTTTAAAGGTTTGAATGCATGGCAGGGGCATGCTCTTATTCCATGGGTGGCTACTGCACCTCTTCATTATTAAAAAAAAATCTACTAAATATATTAATTGAGTATATTTTGTCTTCAGAGGTGAGAAAAGTATGCAGACGATCAAATCAATATATAAGCTTAAATAAGGTAATAATAAAATAAAAAATATGAATTTAAAAATATTTATTTTTAGTTTTATTTATTAGAATAAAATCTATAAAAATCTATAAAATTAAAATACCTCAAACTAAAATATACTAAATTAGAAGGAATTCCTTTTTTTAGTTGACTACCATATGACTTTTCTATCTAAGATGACAGCAGTTTCTAGTTTGAGGACTACTTTGTTAATGCATGAATTAGGCCCATTAAGCCCGTGAGTTTAACGATCCAGACTTGTAAGAACTGACTATAATTATAGGGGTTTAAAAAGGCAAATGCTTCCTCCACTATATAAAATTTGACCTGAACTATATTATTTTTTCAAAATTCTAGAATTTTTTTTTGATATTTGTATTTGAGCACGTATAAATATATGGAAGAAGATGTTCATTGAAGCTGAAGGTGGTTGGTGCAATTTATGGAAGAGAGTATTCTTAATGGCTAAAGATGATTCATGGAACCTTAAGTATGTTACCACTCTCAATTGGTAATAAAGAGTAATTATTACGAAGGAATCTAGACTCAATTGTGAGATCAAAACAAGTAACAGAAGAATGACAGAAGAAACGATCGAATATATTAAAAGAGGAATCAGAAGGATCAAGGAGAACAATTGATACTCTGACAAAAACTAATCTTTTTTAACTGGAACAATAGTGATTATTTATTTTAGTATTGAAGCAACTTATTAGTTTCTGAGTAGATAAAGAGGAATATTTTATCTTAGTTTATCAAATTTAATATTTTGTAGATATAAATGAATATTATAGTTGATAGAGCACGTTGAAGAAGATAAAGACGATCCAGCATAATTTGGAAATGTATAATAGAATGACAATTTCAATAAAAATAGGTTACAACAAACAGTTCAATAATGAACCGAATCCTATAGAAAGATGTTTGAAAAGATTCCAATACCACATATTAGATTAAGAATGGATCCTAATTTTGGATTTTTCTTATTTTAGAAGAAACTTTCCTTGACTTTCATGAAAGACTACAACCTCCAACTAAGTCACTATACAAGAAATAAGATTTTCAAGGTGTCTGTCTTACTCTATGGAGCATAAAGTAATCAATGTCACATTCATGTTGAAAATTTGTAAACGATGAAAGCATTATGTTGGAGACTTCCTTGAATGTATAACTTCAAAACAATATTTATACGAAAGTATTTCCTATACAATATTATACATTATTAGAAAAGGTTAAGTTCTACAACTTCAAGAAGGAAATTTGTCCTTTACTCAATACATGGTTAACTTTGATGATTAGACCAAATTATTAAAATTTTAATACAATATTTAATAATGACTCAAATTATTTTTTTAAAATTTTAAAAAATTAAACACACTTCACATGTGTTTGTGCTAATTAAAATAATTGGGATAGTAAAATATATCATAAAAATTAATTACCAGACTCAAGACGTGGTAGTTTTAAAATATAATTAAAATAAAAATAAAAAATAATTTATGTACATCAAACATAGGCCTCCTAATTATATATTATTATAAATAATAAATAATTTTTTGGTAATTATCTTCCATTTTGGGTTTTGTGAGTTGATTGAGATGCTTTTATGATAGTTTTCTTTATTCTATACAATGAAGAAATATATAATAAAAATTACTTTTAAAAGAGAATTAAGGATAAAATAGAAAAGTGATTTATGTGGACTAAATGTAAGAATTTTATTATATATTATCAATGATGACAGGTGGTACGGATTTTTTAAAAAGTAATAATCCTTTTAGAATTTAAATATAGAATTATTATTTTTTAAAATATTATTAATTAATTAATATAAATGTTTGGCAATGTGTGACGCTGGGGCTAGTGGCCCATGACCCGGTTAACAGTAACGAGACTTGATGAGACCAGAATGAACATCTAAATCGAATCTGAACTATATTACAGACCTAATTCAAAAGCGCACTCTAGTGAAGTGTTGTCTGGAGTTGGTGTTTTCTTACCATTCAATTCAATTTGATCTGTGTTTTCTCGTCGTTCAATTCAAATCGAAAAGAAAAGAGAAGAAAAAATGGTATCGTCCCAGGTTGTGAATACATACCCGTTGTCGAGCTACACGTTTGGCACAAAGGAGCCGAAGATGGAGAAGGACACCTCCGTCGCGGATCGTCTCGCTCGCATGAAAGTCAAGTTCGTATCGTCTTTCTTTTCTTCTTCTTTTCCAAACCCTAGATTAAACAACCCCTTTTACTTTAGTTTTCATCTACACATCATATGAAATCTTGACTTTTCTCTTCTTCCCTTCTGCTTCAAAATGGAAGACTAGAAAAGGGACGAAAACCTTCTCGTGTAATAATTTTACCTGTTTGTGCTGTTATAATTCGTTATATATCCTAAGGCTTCTCAACTATCATCATTTCCTTTGTTTCAGCTATATGAAGGAGGGAATGAGGACCAGTGTCGAAGGAATTTTACTGGTATGTATGTTAACTTTTTTTTTTTTTTTTTTACTATTTTTTATTAGTGTAGGTGTTGGCAACACTCTTTTTTTATCTGGTTCTTATGTGAGAACAGATTCATTTTGATCATATTTGTACAACGTTTTCCAACTTTCTTCTAATAATCTGTTATTATTATAACACCATGAGATTCACTTTCAGTGTGGGGGCTAAGTTGAAAACAACTGTTTCATGTAAAAGCTAAATTCAAAGTGACAATAGCATATAAGAAATGCAAATATATAGTATTTATGGTTTACATACATGGCACTCATTTTTTCAAGTTGGCTCCTAGACTAGATGCCACTGTTGACTATTTGTTGTATGAATTTATGGTTGCCTACAAAATTATTTCTATTAACTTGAAGAACAATATATGGCATATGGTGTCATTATCTATCAGGTTTAGGGGGTTTTGATTTCTTCGGGGGGGAGGAGGGGGTTTGGGGGGTGTGCAGTCGGTACAGGACATTATAGATGTCGTGATCTTTTAACGATCTTCTCTAGTTGGAGCTAGTGTTGGTTGCGGTTTGAGTTATACTTGTGAATTGTGTTAATTGATTTCAATAACTCTGAAATTATGAGATTATTATGCCAATATTTGGTTGCGTACTTATCTAAATTGAAGAGTTGATGATAGATGATGCATACTTGATTTTATCATAACCTATGTTCCACTGTTATATAATCCGCTTCCCCTGTGCAACTTTTAATATTATTGAACATTTGAAGCTAATTGACTATATCAGTAGATCTATAAAATTGCATTTAAGTATTTATCTAATTGACCATGTAGTCATTGGGTCTGATCATATGGACATCCTCTCTGGCCATGAGGGTGAGGTTGTGTACATGTTTGACCTTCCCCAACCCCACATTATGGGAGCTTCATGTACCAGACCACCCCCAATTTGGAACTTTGGCTCAGTAAGACCAGAAAGGACCATCTAAGTGGAGAAAAAATTGATCCCCTTTTGGTGGGATTCTTTACTTACAGCTGATTAATTCTGCGACAAACTCATCATCAACGCTTAGATTTTTTACTTTTTCTGTTACTTATTCCTATAATATGGTTTCCCACTATTTGTTAATTCTCATCTCTGACATTGCTTTCATAGGAAAAGAGTTTCATCTAATTTACTTTAAGGTTATGTTTGTCCTATCTCATCTTTATGCCTTTAATATTGCAGGTACAAGAACATAATCATCCACATATACTTCTTCTGCAAATTGGAAACACATTTTGTAAACTCCCAGGCGGGCGTCTCAAACCAGGAGAGAATGGTAAGTTCTTGCTTCTGCATTAAGAACTTGATAGTTTGAAAATAGAAGCTTGTGGTTATGCTTATTTACTTGTTGTGGGGTTATTTAATGCTGTTACAGAAATTGAGGGCTTGAAGAGAAAGTTGACGAGCAAGCTTGGTGCTAATTCACCGGCTCTTGTGCCTGACTGGCAGGTATTATTACTTACTTCTTACACATATGGACTTTGGGGAGCCATTTTAAATTTGCCATTCTGTTACAAACCCCGTGTTTTTATTTGCTCATTTACATTTATTCTTTGAAAACTGCAGATAGGTGAGTGTGTTGCAATCTGGTGGAGGCCAAATTTTGAAACCATAATGTATCCATACTGCCCTCCTCATATCACAAAACCCAAGGTAATTTGGGAAAATGATGTCATTGAGTAAATTGGATTCCTGGTTCCCGTGGTCAGTTGGACCCTGCTTACAATAATACCATTGAATATCTTGTATGCAGGAGTGTAAAAAACTTTTCCTTGTTCACTTATCTGAAAGGGAATACTTTGCAGTGCCCAAAAATTTAAAACTACTTGCTGTTCCATTGTTTGAACTCTATGACAATGTTCAGGTATGGTAATATAGTTCTTTTCCGTTACTGAATTGTTGAATGAACTCTTTATAATGTGAAGGGAAAACGATGTATAGTAACTGAAACTATTTCCAGTAAGGGAATGCTTTCAATTGATTTGGGAGATTACGAGAGCCATCTTAAATGTTTCATTTTTTTGGGCATATGTTAGTTTTCATCTACAGACTGATCATGGTTTAAATTTTTAAACTTAATGAGCTATTCTTGTCAGTCAAAATATGTTATACTTTTTCCGTGTCTCATGAAATTTATGTATCATTTGTTTGCAGAGATACGGGCCAGTTATATCCACCATTCCTCAGCAGCTATCCAGATTCCAGTTTAAAATGATCACTAATTGAACGTAAATTTGAAGCTTACATACTGATAAATTACTACTGTCATTTTTATTTACGTAACTAGGACTGGCATTATCATTATTGCGTAGACTGGCCAGAGAACTGAGTTTTGAAGTGAGTTTCTGAGTAGAGTAGTTATTTCGTGACATGGTTTGTCTGTATTTATACCTTGCAATATGGGTAGATCTCGATTATCATCCATCAACCCAAAAGATGGAGTCAAGTATTCAACTTGTAGGCTATATACCTAATCCCCAGTAGAAATCAAGGTCATCACCATGAGATTTAATGTCTGTTGCTTCTGTCCTCAGGTTGCCAATATCGGAGTGGAAAGGGTTAAAGGAATGGGCATTGGTTTTCGTTCCAAGTTTTTCTGGTGAAAGGCATTGAATGGAAAAAAATTATGCATTTGAAATTCAAATATAATATAAAAATGTATCCGGAAAAATCCTTGTGGCAACATGTATGCATTTGAAATCCTTGTGGCAAAATGTATATAAAAATGACTAAAACATTAATGCTTTCTTCACATATTAAAGACGGTTTTAGCACATCCTGTATCCGGAAGTTGTGCTTGTGCGCGCTTGGTGAAGTAGCACTGGGTTCAAACGTTGAAAGTTCATATTCTTTCTTATTATAGTTTGTTTCACCGATATAAAGTCCAAGGGCCTGGTGTGATTTCTTCTATTGATAATAATGAGAAAACGTCAATAAGACCGAAAATAAAAGTAGCTTTGGAGGTGGAAGGAAGCAATCCCGTTGACAATGTAAATAATAGTAGTGCTGGATTTTGGAAAAGGGTTGTAATAATATTTAAATGAATTATTTCTTTTTGGCTTCCCATGTCCAAGGTACTCTCTTAGAGCTCTCTGCTGCCTTAATATTTTTGTTCAATTTTAATTTTAATTTTATTACTGTCTAAATGATTCCCAAAATGAATACATTAGCTTAATGACCATCAACATGGTGACATTTACAATATTTTCAATCATTCATTTATCTGATTTCTAGTAAAAATCAAATCAGTATTGGTTGATGTACTCGAATTTTGGGGACTGTATTTGTTTGAATTACCTTGGAATGAAGGCAAATAAAAGTTTAACATATTCATTTAAATGGTATTAGTATAACTTCTTGACAATCTCATACATGTCAAAACTACACAATCAAACATTATTTATATGAAACAATTGGGCACTTATATTGACATGCTCGAGGGAACAATTCAAGGTGAAACATCTTAGAATTTTGACATTAGTGTTTTCACTATAATCACTCCTCTCAATATATATATGTAGTCCCTTTCATATTTATGCAAGTCTGATACAATAAAAAAAAAATAGTTTTCGAGGAATCTAAAGTTGAAAATGTTTGTGTCTGATGTTTGGTTTAGGTTTCAAAAAATAACATTTTTGAGAAAATAATGTTTTTTTAAAAAAATTGTTCTCATAGGAAGTTGAAGATCTAACTTTGTTTAAATTAAAAAAAATATTAATGTGATAAAAAAAACATCGCATTACTCTTATTTGTTCACTTAATGTGATGAATAATTAAAACCTGTTACTTTTAATTTTCTATAAAACTTATAAAAGTTTTCTTATAAATGTTTGTCAAACTAAACAGATTTTAGTCATTTTAGAGAAACATGATTTTTCGCAGTTCATGTTCTATACCAAATATCTCGTAAGAGGAGTTTAATCGTTATTAAAAATATTAAGGAATTTATTTTTCTTTAGTTCGTTAGTTTAGAAAACTAGTTTTCTTTACAGTTTGTTATTGTCTTGACTAGTCTTTTTTTTTTTTTTTTTTTTTTTT
>Ga0099825_1010508_pt1 | contig 10133 bp, 6 predicted proteins | sample SiratroredBW_FD_76838 | JGI IMG/M metagenome (GOLD analysis project Ga0099825, IMG submission 76838) | Root nodule microbial communities of legume samples collected from California, USA - Siratro red BW | ecosystem: Host-associated > Plants > Roots > Nodule | place: USA: California | collected... | reverse complement strand
TTTTTTATTTTTTAAAAATTTTTATTTATTAAAAAAAATAATAAATTTTTTTCCCTTCCATCATTTTTTTTTTTTTTTTTTTTTATGTGATAAACCATTTGAAAAATATTTAAGTAATGAGAAAATGGGAAGAAATAGTTACGATTATTGTAATATTAAACACCTCAAGAGGAATTATTAAACAAGTAATGCAGCTATGTCGTGGTAAGGAAGTTACGCTGAACCAGAGGCATTATCAATCTAGTTGTTATCTGTCATATTTTTACATATTCAATGAAATGTCTTTTATTTGTTCATAAAAAGATACACCTCCAGAATGCAAAATAATAAACTCGAGACAATAAAAAAATTAGAAAATATGAATATAATATTCTTTATCATCTCAAAAATGCAAAATGTATTAATCATGTTAATATAATATTCTTTTATTTTCAATTCAGCTACACATATTTTTTTAGGTATGATATTGAAGGAAAAGTGTTATAGTTTAAAGATTAAGATAAATATATTTGATAATTAATTATAGAAAGCTTTAATATACTAACAATAAATGTAATGAACCTTTCTTATAAAAATAGTTAGAAAATTTAATTTAAAATACTGTTCAATATTAATATCTTTTAAATAAATTATATTAATTATGAAATAACATAAAATGTATCTGAGTATTAAATTATTTTATATGCTATATATATATATATATATATTGCTAAATACCTTTTACATAATTTATTAGTGTAGAAAATATAAAATTAAAGGGTAAAAATTAAACATTTAAAACTCTTGATTTAAAAAATATAAAATCATTTAGTTAATTGATTAAAGATAATTTGATTATTAATTTTCAAATACAATTTAACTATTCCATTAACTCAATGTTAAATGAAGAAATTGAGCATTATTTAAAAGTTAGAAAAAGAAACACGTTTTACCTGAATAACTGATTAAAATAGCTTCTTAAAAACTCACTGAGGAAACCAAGAGAATTTGTATAATGCATGTGCTTATGAATGAAAGCACATTCGAACCTTTCCGTTGTTCATATTATTTTGCAGAGTTCTCTTGTTTTACATAAGGCAGTAATATTATGAGTATAAACTCGTAACACACACACAAAACTAAACTGCTCCAGAATAAACTGCTACTTTCTCCAAAATTTCTCCAAAATTTGAACCAATCATAAACACAACATGTGAAACTCCTACATAACACCAATAGTAAGAACACAAACACGTGAAAGGGTCACATTTTGCTTGACTGATGACAAATCATATTAATTGTAAATATATCTATTCCTATTTCTCTTTAGGTATAGAGATACGTTGAGTATGCAGATTTTTTTTTCCTTATTGCAAGCAACAACCATACTCAATCATCAAATCAAGGATGACAAACCATTGTTGCATCAGGCACCAACAAGAGATGAGGACCCACATACCAACTTGGTACAGCCACAACATATCCAACACAAACATTATCAAATTTATGTCATGGTAGACATCATATGTATCCACAAATTTTACGGCCACTTAAACAAAAAGAACACCTAAAACTTTCATTAGTGTTGCTTAACCTAAGTGTGATGTGAAAAACATGAATATGGATAGATAGATAGACACACACAAGACAGTATGACACACACACGCAAGACAATATGCTGTTAAAGAATAAACATACAGGCATTTGCTTCATGATAAATAACCCTTTTGGTTTCTTTCATGTACATTTATATATGCTCATGTATGAAAATAAAATATACTTTTCATTAAATTAGGAAATAACACATACAGAAATCTCTAGTGATCTCCACAAACAGTGTAGATAATAGAGCATATAGTTAGATTCATGCACACTTACAAAGCTTGAAGTTCAGTAATAACGTAGATTTTTCATTCTGCTTTCTACAATTTAATTAAGGTAAAACACGCATCGATGACATATATCATATCATACCAACTTGAAGACCTAAACAACTTAAAAATAGATAGGGTTTTTGCTTGAGCTATTGGATATTATAGTAGAGGATTGTGTTAAAGAAGCATGGGCATGCCATCCATTGGAAATGGCTTGCACATAACATTTTCCATGTAGTAGTTAGTTGCATCCATCACAGCAAACTGCATATCCTCAGAAGGCTTCCAATGACGTTTTCTCTGATTGATGAACCAGTTGTTGATCTGTTTCAAATCTAGGCCTGTGGATTCTGCCAGTGCCTGCTTTTGGGATTCCTACATTTATCCCATCATATTCACCATTACCATAACATTAGTCATCGAATATATAATGGTAAATAAACATATAATGGCAAATAAACCTTATGAAATAATGCACAACAATTTTAGGTTTCAACATTCGAATTATTGCCAGAATTGTTTTCTACTTAACACCAAAAGCTATAGCACAATCAAATGTGTCTGCATTTTGGTGAAAACAATAAAGGAAACAAGGCAATGAAATGATATGAATAGTTATTCACATATGTTCTAAAACACTATAAAGGCATACTGTAGAAAGGAGTGTTAACATCACTCACATTCTTTCTAACAGACTTGCACTTTGTACTGTAGAATAACATTTGTTGAAAAATACAAAACCTTAAATGATTAATAATTTGTTATTCTCAATCAATAATTAAGAGTTTGTTTGAAACAGTGTTGCTGGTATATAGTCTATAAAGGATGCAGAGCCTAGTTACCGAAGGGTAGGGCCACTTGTAATGCCGGTTCCACCAATCAAGCAGTTGTTGCCGAGCTTCCTTTGGCAACTTTCCATTCTTTTTCTTCTTCAAAAATTCCTTCTTGAGGCTCCCTAGATATCCACTATACTTGCGCAGAAGCTGGACTTTCAGTTCCCGGTCTTCAGCTTGAGTGTCTAGGTTGTTTTCATGCACATCAACCTCATTCTGTGATGATGATTCACTTTGACCTGAATTTCAAATTGCCACAACAAAACGGAAGAAAAATTAAAGACTATCAGTAAAAATAGTTCATGCAAGAAAATTATCCATCACGAAATGCTGATATCAGAAATTGCATGAAAGTCATAATTACTGACATCTAACACAGAAATATCATAATTTAAGAATAATCTATCAAATCATTCTAAATCTTATTACCAATTCCCTTACTAGATAACGTTTTAATTTTATAAATCTCAGATATTAAACATATTAATCATTCATTTAATAAGCAATAATAGAATAATATTATAGGAGGGTATAATAACTTCAACATATATAATCTAAACAAATCATTATATTAAGTATATATTTTCTTTTTCTGAATTATAAAATACAAGCATTACCTAAGAAGTGATAAAATACATGCTCAGAACTAAATTTGATTAACAATATTTTCTTTACTGCACACTAGTTATATTACTAAATAGGAGAAGCCTGCATAGAAAACAACTGAAATTTTGATCAGTGCTTAATGGTCTCACCATGCATACAGTCAACTGCATATCATAGAAGCGATTCAAAATTACTCAAACAAGTTACAATATATAAGAAATATGGTTCACCAGTAACTAAAAATGTAACCCTTTCATTCATCAGTAGAGAACATACCAAGGAGGGAAATAACAACATGCACACTTAACATTTACATTGGTTAATTAGAATTAAGCTACAGAAAGGAACAAATAAATTGACAAGGAAACATATGGCAACAGATAGGACAAGGAGTTTCCTTTTTCTACTAAGTTCTTAAAGGGACCTTGAAAGAAAGAGCCATGCATCTAAATGAGGAGAGGAATTAAACAGAAGAAAGAAGAGGTGACAAGTCACTGAGTATGAGTGAAATAATGAGTAATACTAAGGTCACACGAACCAAAAGGAAAAATCCCTCTAGAAAACATCGGGAAACCCATCAAGATTATCAATCAATGGGTCACTTAAGCAGCATTGGGGTTTCGAATAAACTTTTCATCATTAGAATAACAAAACAAAATCTCATTTTTCTTGATTTCCCCTCAAGCAGTAATTTGGACTCATAATCCTTTTCAAACTTTTTGACCTAATTCAAACACCTTGGACCCATTGTTCATAACAATCTTAAAAATACTGTAAAAGGTTTTAAATCAAGTTCTTTTTAAACTAATCACTATTCGTGATGAGAAAGGTCATTTGACTAACTCTTTTCATCTAATTCAAAAGATAATATATGATAAAAATATAATTTTTGGCATCACATCAGTCTTACTGAAAAAACATTTATCTAGCAGACGCAGGTGTGGTTTTCCTTTATTTTATTGGTATTATAATTGCACCACCTACTGTGTATCATTACCCCACCAACTAATATTGATATTTAAAACCAACATTAAGCTTTGAAAGACGTGGCTGGGGGAGATCAGAATTATGACTAGTAACTCGTTCGCAAGGTCATCGATCCCTTCGATGATAGCAGCATACCTCCACGGAGGGTTTAAAGATTCTGAGACACATAAAACTACCACTAGTCTAAGGATAGCAAGTTAAACCACGATTCATCACTACTAATTTAGACTCTGACTAAAACCTGCCCACAGAGTTGATTTTTAGTAATTTCATAGTAAAACAAAGATCCGTGGCTGTGCTGCTATAAATCATTCATTTTACTTTTTTTTCCACATAGGGCAAACAAGCATGGTTTTCTGGGTACAAGGATGAGGTGATGTGGTCCCATGGAAGCTAACCATTATACTTCTTCAAAGTCTATGGAAATTGGATAATTTGATAAGAAGGTGAAGCATAAAGACTAGTTTGGCTTCCAACATCAAGACAAGAAATACCCCTCACACCCTTAGAAGTACACGAGTACTAAGAAAAGATGGAAAAGAAGTGAATTATCTTCTCTCACACTGACACGCTATGTGGGTAGCTCACCAGCACCCACTTTCCCAAACAAGAAATCGTCCATAATTGCTCTACAGTACTGAGAGATTTGTAGGAACAAATAATGAATTAAGGGTAATCACCAAAGTCTGATGAAACTGCTAGGGCTTTGAGCTGACACTCAATTCTTGAGAAAAAAAGCATGGCTTCTTTAAAGGGTTTGGTAAGCTCTTGCTCATACTTAATGAGCATCTCACAATAGGCCTCCATGAACTGGTCCAGGGCTGGATCTTCACCTATAGAACCACTTCCTGTCCTTCCTGATGATGCATTGATGGATTCACATTTGGCACATGACTCCTCTAAGCTAGCCACCACTTCAGGAGGTGCTCCAACCTGTAAGTACTCCACTCATGCCATCAAAACAAGCAAAACATGAAAATAAAAAAAGAATCTCGAAATGAAAAACCACAACAGAAGGTTTGGATCCTCATAAAACCCACGAAAGAGAAATAGATGTTAGTGCAGTTTTAGTTTCCAAGTTAAAGAGTGCATGATCATATATATATATGGACAACTTGTGTAGGGAAGAAAGGGAAAGATGCGTGTACTTATGTGAATATGTAGCAAGTAAGAACAATTTAGAATTCATCACCTTTAGGCAATTGAGGTAAGACGACAAGAGACGAGGAAAAAGAGGATGTGCCATGATTTTATCCCTCACACTGCAAGTGTCGGTGGGGTTGTGGTGGGTGTAGTGATGATCCTGAGCGATGCTGTTGGTAGCGACAGGTACTCTTCTATCACTGCGCATTTGAGCGCCAGAATTGTTACTAAGAGGCAGAGAAAGAAACTTCCTATTAGTTTCCATGTTCATCATGTCCATCTCAGAAAGCTCACTGCAACTGTTCCCTCCAAACCCTATCATAGTTACAAAGTAAGTTGTGTTAAACCCTTGAAAGGAACGAAGACCTCTTTTCGTTTCTCTCTTTGTAAAACCAATCACATGGTACATATATAATGCATTTTTTATTATTTACATACTATGTAATATTAACAGTAATACCACTAGCTGTATCTCTAGCTCTACCTCTTTGGCTTGGATCAGTTGTTCCTAGTCCCCACCTTACTGTTTTCTCAAAAAGAGCACTGCATATAATTGTCCAGAGAGTACTCCCGGAAATGAAGCTAAAAAATCTGAGTCTTTTTTTGTAGAAAACTCCAAAGAACCCAAATGGATAGTCAGTCAGAACAATAGGGATTTTTGGGCTCTTGGCTCTATAGCCTGTAAAAGGTAGTGGAATCAGATTCAGATTCAGAGTCCTCCCTTGGGAATGTGTAGTCTACCTTCCTCCTTCTGTGCATCAACAGTGTTGCTTCTTAGTCTCATTCTCTCTCTCTCCATCTCACACATAAACTCAAACACTACCAGTGCTGTGTGTTAAATGCAGGTGGAGACACAGAGGCTACACACAGGGTTAACGTGTGTCTCTGCAACTTAACTCAGAGTTTTCCTTCCCAATGAAAGATGTATCTGTGTGAAACTCACCCTCTTAGGTCTATGCACTGCCACTGTTTATGCGTACTATATTGTTGGCTATCTCTCACTCACATCATGGAACGGAGGAGAGAGAAAAAGTCATTCACAAAAATTAAATCACAGAATAATGCATCATCTATGCTAATCAAATTAGTAGTACTAAGTACGTACTTATAGCTATGATTCTTAATTAACTTATATCCGTTTCATTTTTAACACGCTTAAGTATTAAAATATTCTTGAAAAGATTAGCAGGATTTCACATAGACATGTGTAAGAACTAAGAAATAACTTTTGCTATCAAAAAGGATTAATCTGTTATTATTAGCATCTTATAACCTTTTAATAAGTACTGTGTAGAACCCTAGCAACAGCAACAGCAAGGGCAAAGAGCTTTACAAATTGGTAATGAAAATAATATAATAAAATAGAGTTTGGTTTGGCTTAAAAAATTGTAGGGGTAGAGGTGGTGGTGTGATTGAAAGGAATCAAACATCAACCGTCCATTCCATGGACATCTATCACCCATGTGATATTCCTTTGGGGAGATATTGGATCTTTTTGATCTATGTAATATCTCTCTCTCACACTCACACAATCACACACAGCATGCAATGATACAACACACAAGCACCACTTTTGCTTTACTATGATGGAATTGGTATATGTTAGCTAGCCACTAGGAATAGGATGGTGGGAAAAATGAGAGGAAGACGACACCGTTTTGTAAATTGGAATCCATGCAGAGACACACCTATGTCAGAGGGGTCATGTCAATCTAATCAAATATGGAGGGAGAAAAGTGGGTTGGAAGAGGTAGACATAACAAAAGAAGGCCATGTTATATAAGATGTTCCCCTCTTTGTGGGACACTCCCTCCGTCCCTTCCTTTCACCTCTTCACTGTTGCGTTTCTTGCCTTACCCTACACCAATCATTCACCATTTGACATTTTGTGTTATGCATGCCATTTTCTTTACCATGTAAACCCTTTTCTCACACAATTTACTAATCTCCGTTTCTGAGATTTTTCTCATTGATATTACTATCAAAGTATTGTTTATACTGTCATTTAATTGTAAACTGTCATCTGGGATAACTTAATTAGCTTTTAATTGCTGGAATATATTCTAAACATCATTTTTATCAGTTAATTAACAGTATACAAAATTTTACTGTGACAACACAGATGTAGTACACTTCTTTTTTTCATAAGACAGTCTAACGTTAAGATGGGAATTGCATGCATATATAATGAGATTCTGGTGAGTGAATTTGAGTATATACATTGATTAAATGTTGAAAGTTACCGTTGTTAGAAACTTTTACTGAATTTGAGTGAATTAATTAATTGATTTTAATTTTATATTAAAAACTTATTTAAAAAAATTATTTTTTATACATTATACCTAAAAATTAAATTAAAAGAGTTTGTGAAATCATATATTAGTTTTTAGATTTAACGCTTGTTTGGTGCAATTGAAATAGATTAGGAAGGCCCAATAGAGAACAAATCCGTGAAAAAAAAAATGAAAAATAAGTGTGTTTGTTAGAAGAAAGAAAAAGGGAGAAATAAATAAATAAATAAATAAATAAATATATATATATATATATATATATGTATATATAAATTATTATTTTTTATTTCCCGAAAAAAATATTATGGAAAACCAATCTCATATTTTACTCTGTTTACTTTTTAAAAATAATTGCGTTTTCTCCATTTTCATTGCAAATCTACATATTGTTTTCATCCTTAGCCAGCACACATCATAAATGTATCTTTTAAACATCCACCGTCATGAATATAGGGCGTGAAAAAAGTGAAATAGAATATGTTTTCTTGTAATATTTAAATAATAATACTAATAATATACAAAGATCCATTTCTGTCAACGTAACTTAAACAAATAATTTCATGAGTTGATAATTTTCAATTGGTTAATTTTATTTGGAAACTCATGATTGCATCGAAATAGTTAATGTTAATTCATGTTTTAAATTATATTTCAGTTAATTAATGTTTCTATTACATGAAAAATTTATTTATTTGACGTTATCAATAAACTTTTTAGAGTGTCTAGAGACTAATTTCTCAAAAGGTACAGAGAAAAGTAAAATAAATAAGAAATGTCAAAAACTAAAATTACTCGACGTACAAGTTTAATAAATAGTCCAAAAAATTATATATAAAAGTTATTTATTATTATTTTTCTATTTAGAAACATATATGGAGAATTTTCTCCCCCCACAACGTTTTTTATATGCTAACATTTTGGTAAACGTTAACTTTCACCTTTTAGTATATTATTTTTACTTTTATTTTACCCTTGACTTACGTATTCAATTTCTTTTCAACCAGGCTTTTCTTATGATAGAATTATTATAGTTTTTGGCTTATTTTCTTTCTAAGGTATTCTTTTTATTTTACATACGGTAGAGTTTTGTTACTTTTCATTATTTTATTCAATAATATATTATTAATAAAAAAATATTTTTAATAATTTTTTAATGTTTGTATATTATATTTTTATTTAATCATTATAAATTTACAATATTTATTTTGTTACAAAAATGAAAAAGAATTAATGATAGGTTATTATGAAGTTATAATTCATTCATATTAAGTAGTAACAAATTAACTTGAATGTATTTTTTATATTAATTACAAACAAAGTACATCTTATATTAGTTAAAATTATAATCGACATATAAATTTTTTATAGGATATTTATTTTCGTGCTTAATCATTTTCACTATTTTATATTTTTTTTACTTTACAATATTGCACATTCTTTTCTCTACTGTACAACATTCCACCGCCTATTTATAGAAAATAGTTTTCTATATTAATTATAGACACAGTCGACATAAACTTTCTATATCGATTAGTGTTATAATCAACATAAAAACTTAGTTTTATAGTATAAGTTTCCAAGTTTCCAGTGATTGCATTCAAACATCACTTATTGTATCATTGATTTTAATTAACAAGCAAGGTTTAGATTTTGTACATTATGTTTATATTATTTTTTTAACCAAAATAAAAAGTATTAGTTTCTAATGTTAATATTTTATATTTACAATATTTTAACCATTACACTAATTAACCAAAAATAAAGCTATAGTTTATTTTATATATGATATAAAGAGCTATTTTTATAAATTTACATTTGTCAAGTGTTTTGACTAAAAACAATTTGAAAAAAAAAATAGTTAACTTATCAGTTTACTTTAATTAATCACTCGAACATCCTTTGCACATCAGATTAGCAAAGACAAATAGTTTAAATGTTCACAATATTACTTAACCTGCCCACAAAACAAAGCAAAACCATGCAATGGCATGTGGTCCACAGAATCAGCAGAATCAAAGGTGAATTTATCTACAAAATATGATAATCATGTCAACTTCTCCCAACAAATCTGATTCTATAATTCCTTCCAACACATACATAGATTGGATATCCTTATACGTTTCATAAGTGCTTTTGAGCTTACTGTTACTAACGTAGGATTTGCTAGCCACATACCATAAAGTGCCTTCTTCCACTGCTACCCTGTCATTCACAAATTAAGTCTTAACAAAAATTTCAGATATTCATATTTTTTCCGAATAGATTATCACATGCAAGATTGTTTATGTCTATCTGAGATTATAACATTCGAGAATTTAATGTAAAAAGAGAGCATATGTTAAATATAAATTAAAGAATGTCTTTAAAAAAAAAATCCATTCGACTGATGGGTTTTATTTGCTCAATAAAAGTTTCTACTC
>Ga0099825_1010501_pt1 | contig 10138 bp, 3 predicted proteins | sample SiratroredBW_FD_76838 | JGI IMG/M metagenome (GOLD analysis project Ga0099825, IMG submission 76838) | Root nodule microbial communities of legume samples collected from California, USA - Siratro red BW | ecosystem: Host-associated > Plants > Roots > Nodule | place: USA: California | collected... | reverse complement strand
TTTTTTTTTTTTTTTTTTTTTTTTTTTTTTTTTTTTTTTTTTTTTTCAGTCGGTGACTCTGCATACAAACCTAGGGGACATCAAGTGCGAAATCTTCTGCGACGAGGTTCCCAAAACCTCCGAGGTTTCTTTCTCCCCTTAATTTCAATTATACTGTCCATTTTTTTTTTGTTTCCGAAATTGCGAATTGTTACGAGAAGAAAAAACTGGAAGTGATATGTTTTCGTTTAGGGTTTATGAATTGTTTTGATAAAAGATTCAAATTAATATGATTTTGGTACCCCTAATTGTCGGAAGTAGTGACAAATTAATTTTGATTGCAATACTAAAAGTAACTAATAAGCTGTTCTAAGTTTTATCCGTGTACACCTAATAAACTGTTTTAGGATAGTTGGATTTGTCTGTGACCGTGAGCAAGACCATCAGTTGTCCAATTTATTAGCTGAAATAGTGTGTAATCATGCCAAGGTTTTCAATTGATTTCTCGGTTGCATTTTTCGGCGTGGTCCTTGATGTTGTAGGAAACTGCAGACGAATACAGCTGATATGGCCATTGCAATGGCATACCATTTTGAAAATCCTTGATTCATGCAGTCATGAATCTGGACTGTTAGGGTGTAAATAAGATGTTTGCATTTTAAACGTGTATTATAAGTTGTATTTATTGAAATAAAATATGAATAGTCCAGTCATCATCTAATAGTTCTTGTTAGCTGAATGGCTGAATGTGTGAATTCGTGGTTTAGCTTAATATTGATTGAAGGTTATCACTCTTGTCCTCTATCTGAGGGTTTAGTAATTGTTTTTCTGTATTGAAGGGGGCTGTAACTAACAGTTGAATTCTCGTGTGTTTTAATCCAGAACTTTTTAGCGCTGTGTGCAAGTGGTTACTACGATGGGACTATATTTCACCGCAACATTAAGGGTTTTATGATTCAAGGTGGAGATCCCACTGGAACTGGCAAAGGGGGAACCAGTATATGGGGCAAGAAATTTAATGATGAGATACGAGAATCACTGAAGGTGAGTTCAACATTATGAATCCATGTCTTGAGTTATTTTGTTCTGTCAGGTAGCAATTCATTGATGTGTTGGAAAAGGTCAGAGATAGAATAAAATGTGATTTCTATTTCATGTCTTGATTTCTATTCATTTTTTATGCATTTTTAAAATAAAATCTCAGGAGATTGGATACAATTTTTTTTTAGTTCTGTTTGAAAGAGTTGAAATGTTTGTTATGCTTGTGTTGATTCTCAATGTCAGTATTGGAATTTGAGCATGGAAAATGGCTCATGGTTTCCAGAGGTTGAATGAACACCACTTTTGTTAGCATGCCTTAAAATTAAGACTACAATTGAGATATACTGTTGTGTCAGGATGATGCAATTGAAGACATTTGCGTGCAAAATGGCTTTGTAGGTTACTCAAAGCAATTTGTCATATTTGAGAGTTATCCCTATAAATGAAAAAAATAATTCACTAAGCGGTTTTATCTGAAACAGGAGTTATTTTGTTGCATCTTTTAACTGTGTAATCTTTTTGTAAATTTTACGATATTTATTTTATGTCTTGATTGGCCTATTCTTCTGGTTGATGAAGGTCAATAAGCTGTGGTATTGAGATAAGATAGTGGAATTTTCGTTTTGATTTGCTTTTATGAAGCAATAATGATAGGCATTTTCTTCATATGATGATTATTGTAGTTAACAAGTTACCCTCGTTTATGTTTCAGCATAATGCAAGGGGAATATTGGCAATGGCTAACAGTGGTCCAAATACTAACGGAAGTCAATTCTTCATAACTTACGCAAAGCAGCCACATTTAAATGGTCTATACACTGTGTTTGGAAGAGTAATTCATGGATTTGAAGTTCTTGATCTCATGGAAAAGGTAGATTTCTTCTGTCTTTATTGTAATTGCTTTTTCTCTTTTTTCTAAAAAAATATTAGGTTGAAGCTTAAGCTGAGCCTCAGTTTTCTTGGTCCTCGGCTTTGTTTGGCAACTCAACCAAAATCTGCCTTTTTTTTGTCATATTCATGGGACTTGTCTAGAGAATGTGTGTGTAAGCACAAATGAATAAGCAATACTTTCTTTGTCTTGCAGACTCAAACTGGAGCAGGAGATCGACCACTTGCAGAGATAAGGCTCAATCGTGTAACAATGCATGCTAATCCACTTGCGGGTTGATTTTTGTGTCAACATTTTTATTTATTTATTTTTTTTTTGTAAAATCTAAGTTTAGGACCAGGGAATTCTTAAGATTTGAGTGTCTGGTCATGCTTATCCACTTCCGATTCAAAGAAGCATTTTGAGAAAGGAGTAAAAATGTATATTGAATTGCGAGTTTGGTGCTATATTTAGCTTTGTATCATGATTCTCATATAATGTTTAACTACTAATTTATTATCGATTTAACATTCAATTAGACTCATTAAAATATGCATTTTTTTCCCAGAAAGCTTTTGTTTTTACAAATTAGTAAATTTATTCACTAGTGACGGCTTAATAACATAAAATGTCAGAAGATGTTTTCAAAATTTAATTGGTATACATGTGCTTTTATGGACAAAAGTAACTTGTCCTAGAAACCTTTTGAGAGCAGCATTTCCATCTTTTCTTATCCTTTTCTTTCTGGACTTCTATACTTAAAAAAAATATTGAAATATCATTTCAAAATTTGTTATTTTAAATTACACAATTTAGAATAATTTTTTTTTATTACACAGTCTAAAATACAAAAGACGCATAAAATAAGAGTAAAATGATATTTTTACTAATAAAATTTTTAACTTTTTATATGTAATAAAATAAGTAAGATTATATAATTAAAATATAAATATTACTTACACTACAAAATATATAAAAAATAGAAGTGTTACAATAATTATTTTTTCAATTTTTATTTCAAATGTTTTAGATTTTAATATTAATTACAAAACTTATCAGGTTCAATTTTTCGATTAATCATAAAAAAAATCAATTTTTACCTACTCGATCTCATAGAAGATTGAATTGAGTCGCAGGAAGTTTCGAATCATCTTGCACATTCATTTTGGAATGAATTTTCCTGACGTAAAAAAAAACCTCTTGCTTTCACCTTTCTTACTATCTTCTTAATAATTTTAGAGTTTCTAAGAAAAAAAGTTAAAACTAGTCTATATATAAATTATAAAACAAATTAAAAAAATTAATAATAAATTTTATGCACAGTTAAATTTTAGTTGTTTGGATACTTGACATGATTGCTGTTAATACGTCCAAGCACATATACTAACAAATATCTTCTTCTTTCATTGCATACTTTTTTTTTGTTTCTTATTCCAATACTTTTTTGTTTCTTATTCCAATAGAACAAAAATATATTAATATATCATTATCATAACATCTTATGGTTAATTTAAAATTATATCTTCAATTAGACAATTTAAATTTAAAATATAACTTTTCAACAGGTAATCTATTATATATTTTAAATTATATAATTCATAAATATTATAAATTGCTTAATTAATATCGTTGCAACAATTAATAATCAACCCAAAATATAGGTTTGGATTGCTTAATTTGAAATATAATTTTGGAAATCCTAAATTATTTAATCTGTAAATCACTATTAGAATAATAATTACAAACTTCTAGAAATAACAAATTCAATTTAAGCTTCTAAGCTATATAAAACTTTTCCCACACACTTTCCCATTTTGCAAGAAAATCCTTCTCATCTATATTTCAAAGTTGTTTTAGAAAATTGTTAAATATGTTGTGGATTTCTTGAGTAACTTGTTGGGATAATCATTGTTTGTGAGAAATCTTTTCCCTCTTGCTTGTGCTGATCTTAATCCGTTATCATTCTTGTCTACCCACAATCTTTCCCTCTTTTGAACAACAACATTTCTTTATATTATCAATTGTTTCTGGTTCTTATGCCCATAAAAAAATGATGTTATAACTTCTATTTGTTGTTTATACATAGTTAAGTTATGCATAAAAAAATGCAAGTTTCAAATCCCCTCATACTATGCTGTGTGGTGTTCTAATTAATTTTAAACTTTTTCTAGGTTGTACTAAATTCAAAATCACTATACAGAGATCAAACCATGTTCTGAAATAAAGATATTCCAAAAATATCTATAAATTATTGTAAAAATATAAACCTAACTCAAATTATGTTTATACAGTTATATGTTGTCCTAACTAGTTGGGTTATCTTATCCTAACTCACTAGTAAATAATTAAGGAATTTAATAGAATGAAACCATAAAAATAAGAGATGAAAATCATCTTTGTTTTAATTAATAAATATTATATTTTTTAAAAAAAATTGTCAAACCACTAGTAAAAAATATTATTTTATCTAAAGTCATCCTAATAACTCACATTTACTCGGATATTTACTTTTAAGATTTATTTTTAATTGAGAATAATTTTATGAATTATTTTGACTCTTCTTTTAATATATATATATATATATATATATATATATATATATATTTAAATTTTATATTTTAAATTATATAATTCAAAATAATATTAGATGAAGAGAAATGTAGAAAGATTTATTAGCTTTTCATGAAAAATAAAATAACAATTTTTCTTTTTAACCATGAAATTACAGGAAGAAAGAATTTTTAACAAGTGTCAACACTAGACACTCTAATATATAATCAATAAATGTATGTATTAATATATTAATAATTATTTCCTTGTGCTGCATGAGATTCCACTCCCAGACATCTGTTTCAGTACAAATTCATGCAGAGCTATAATTGCACTTGTTTAAAAAAATTGTCATCATGATCTTTGTTCAGATAGAAGCAGATCAAAATATTCACGGATGAATAATATCAAATTTGAATCAGATTTCCACAAATACTTTCATTTAAACTTTCTAATTATCTGTATCTATCACTTTTTCTTTTCAAGCACAAGTGTTACATGAGTTTTTATTTCATGTTCAACTCACAAATTGTAAAAATTTTCTCATAAATAACTTTAGATTGTTTGATTCACATTCTAAAATAAGTTTTTTCATTTTATAGAAATCAGTTCCTTTAAATATTATAAAAGATATTGACTTAAATATAAATTTTTCTAATAAATTATTCATCTTTGTTTTGGACCTATTGTTTCTTTTAATCTTCTCATTTTTAATAACTTTTTTTTATTTTAATTTTACTCCAACAGGCATTTAAATAGTGCTTGAAATGAAATAAAGTATTCAAGAAACAAAAATGAAATAAAATTTTATTAAAACAAAAAAAAATTATTTTTTTTATTAAATACTAAAAATGTTCAATAATTTTTTTTATCAAATACATACATATATACATAGATTTTCCCCTTCATTTCATTTCATTCCCATAAATTATGTGATCTCAATTATGTTCTCATTATAATATCATACTTTTTATCATCTTTTCTCATTATCCCCTTCTTCCTGATGGCATTAATCCAGTTGAAAAGAGAGTTATATTCATATTCTACACTGTTTGTATGAGGGTCCACCAGGAGTTACACTGAAAGTTCCATTTCCCAAGCAGATACTGTGAGTACAGAGTCTTTACTCCAAAATAAAATAAAATATGATGATGATGAGGATGTGTACCAATTTCAAAAAGCAATTGAGAGGCAAAGAGAGAAATATCATAAATGAATTTCTTATTTCAAATGAATATTGTGATGTTGAGTTGGACCACAAGATTCATCATCTTCATGCCACCACTCCACAGTGCATGTGAAGCTACTGCAATAACACTTCAATTTCATTTACATATATAATGCTATTTTTTTACATGCAAATATATATATATATATATATATATATATATATATATATGAATATAATAATATTTGAAAAGGGTTTTTATGAAGAAAGTATGATTTTTATAATACTTCTTCCTCTTGTGTCTAATATAAACAATTTGCAATAAAATAATAGAGATAAAAAAATAAGTAATTAGTTAATATTATTAATTTTTTAAAGTATTATCAATATATTCATTTATTCTACTTAGTCATCATTAATTTATTATAGATACTATACTAAAAACAATAATAGGATAAAGCAGTAACAATATATAAAAATGATTAAAAACCACTTTTAAATTTGGAAATATGTTCAGAATAATAAAATATAATTTTAAATTTAAATTTTATTTAAAAGGAAAAAATACCCCTTTATGACTGGTTAAACTTGCACAGGACAACTTTTTACTCAGTTAAATAATAAAATAATATTTATGTTTGTTTTTTGAAAAATGATTTAAAATTGAAAACGTTTAGACTGTTGAAAATCCTTATTTATTTGACACAATTAATTTACTGAGGTGATTATTTACATAAAACAATTATACAATTTTATTTCCAAAGAGACTAGTATTTTATCAGTCTTAATGATTTGAGAAGAGAAAGAATATTAGGGAAAAATTTATAATTGATTTAATTAAAGAAAACTGAATTAATTAGGTAATATAGTAAATTATCAAAATATTCTTGATAGTAATTTAATAATAAAGGTATGAATGAAAGTTGAAAGATCTTTAATTATAAAATAATTACTTTAAAAATTTAAAATAATATTAAAAATATTTTAAAAAACTAAAAATTAATTTATTTAAATAATTAATTGCAGATTATATACAATTTTTTACATATAAATTTTAAAAAATTAAGAATAAAAATAATATATTTATATATATATATATATATATTTAATTTTTAAAAAAGACCTTGCAATAGTTTTTTTTTTTTCTTTTTTCCTTTTCCTTTTGAATGGTAATAGAAAATAAATAGAGTAAGGAGTAGGCTCGGAAACAGTCATCATGAAGTTGTTGCTTTTGAATTGTAGTGAAAGAGAAATAAAAAAAATAAAAATATCACTAACTTCAAAAATCAATTAATTTTAACACTATTAAAGGGTCCCATAAAAAAAACATTACTAACTACAAAAAGCAATCAATTTGGACGCTACTCAAGTATTCCATAAAAAATGTTCAAGTATCTCATAAAAAAAACATTACGAACTTAAAAATCAATCAATCTGAACACTATTAAAGTATATCACTCATAATAGTTAAATGCATAGTTGTTTATATATTTAGTCATAATGTATTATGATCTTTAGTAAACTATATTTCTTTTAAATTCTTGGAATTTGAAATGTTATTTTGTAAATTAATCTTAAGATTTAAGTTAACTCATTTAATTTAAAATATGTTTCACAAAATTGATAAATATGATTTTACCTTTAACTTGAAGCTCAAATTTATCACCATTATTTATAATATAATTATTTATTGAAATTTAAAATAATATTTATTGATTTATGATTATCATTATTTTATTAATTGAAACAGGGTAATATTGTATAAAATTAGAAACAATAAAATATGGCAATAGACAAGAAACCACTAAGGGTATTAGAAAATTGTTTGAACTTTTTGTTAATTTCTTTTTAAATTGGAGAGACATGTTCTTACTATGAATTTCACATATCTTCCTGCTTAAAATAACACCCTTTGTCTAATATAGACATAAAGATAATTTCATTAAATATTTTATTAAAAGAATCAGTTGTTAAATAGGTATATTGAATGAACAGTGGTATTAAAAGGATAATTTTTCAAACATAATATAATTCACTCTCCCTTACTTATAGTAAAACTATAGATCTAAAGGCATAGTTAGGCGCCTATTGCACTGTTGATGTATACTTTCACTTTAAAATGTCAAAGCTTTTTATTTACAATAATATTTAATTTGCTATATTTCTTACTTTATTTAGAAAAATAAGAGATGATGGGATATTTCTTTGCTTAATCTCCATGCTAGATTGGTGAGGTGGTAGTCTATAAATTTCATGTGGATTATGGTTAATTTTAATATTTCTTGTTTAGGTTCCAAACCGAGCTAGTCACTTTACATGTCAGAGGTGTTACTGAATTCATTTTCTTCTTTACATAAGATACATAATAATGGTACATTTATTTTTCTATGTGCAAGATTATTTCTAGTTGCAATGTTATTTAGACCTGTTCTTCAAATAAAGTGTATTTTATATTAAAGATGACATATTTTGCATATTATTTGAAAAGATTTATCTTATCACTCCACTAATGTTCTTTTGTAATATTTTTATATGTATACTTAATTGTATAAACATAATAATTTTCATCTCCCTTTCATTTCCAATAATCTGAGTCATGTATTTTTGATAATGTTATTATAACATATTCTTAGAATTTTTTACTTGATATAATTTCCACATAAACCATTCCTATCCCATTTATTCATTTCTAAAATTGTTGTCAGTCTTGAGGTTGAAATTATTATGCAACTTTTGATATTTTCAACAAGAATTATTTTATCATTCCATCTATTTGTCTGAAACTTTATAGTTATTTTCTTTCCCATGACCAATGTTTATCATATCAATTTTCATTTATTTTTTTTCAAGTCTTTCCACCACATCGATTCATGTTTAGATTGTATTGACTGATTTAACACTTTCCAATCCATATATTTAGATTCCAAAATATTTATTCATAAACCTGTATTTTCCATTGCAAGCCTCCATTTCCATCTTATAAGTAATGTCTCATTAAATCTATATAAGTCGTTTATACTTAATTCCTCTAATTCTTTTGGCTTATATATTATTGGCCATCAAGTTATTTTCTTTTCCTCTATTCCCTATCCTACAAAATCATCTTTGAATTTTATTAATTTCTTTTAAACCATTTTTGGAGCTTAGAAAAAATTATAAGAAGAAGAGGAGAGAGTTATAACTATTGGTTTAATCAAATAAAGTCTACCTACAAAGGTTAAATGTCTTCCCTTCCATATGTTAACTTTTTTGTCTTTTTAATTTCTTTTACCATGCTATCCATATTTTTTTTTTTTTTTAGAATTTGTCTTAATTGGAATGCCTAAGTATTTGAAAGGTATATACATTATTGAACAATTAAGAATTGCAACATATTGGTCCGCAGTTAAGTGTTGTTGATCCCAAACCCACCTAATTTAGTCTTAAATAAGTTAACTTTGAGACTGATGCAATTTCAAAACATCTTAGGACCACTTTTAATGTTAGGATATTTTGTAATTTATCTTCACAAAAGAATAAGAATAAGTGTCATAAACATATTGAACCATATATCTTAAAGCTTGTCTTATAATTTAGCCAAACCTTTGTTGCAGTTATAGAAAAGGTTCAAATTGATCAACTTATGTAATACCTTTTTTGATGGTTTGAATTCTTCAGTGAGACTTCTATTTACTAGAATTAATATTGCTTTTGATGTTAAATAACTTCTAATGATCCATTTTTTACACAAGCCTAACCTTTTTTCCAACATATCATATATAAAATTCCATTTGATTGACTAATAAGCTTTTTCAACTTCACCTTCATGATCATACACTTTTTTTGTTTCTTGTCTCATCAAACATATCGTTGGCAACAAGTATACTATTAAGTAAATTTTTTCCCTTTAGGAACGTTGATTATATTTCATTCATAACTTTTGATAGTTATTTTTCTACTCTGTTTGTTACCAATTTAGAGATTATTTTGTAAATACATTCTACTAGGATATTGGTCTATATTGTGTTAAATGTTGCATTGTTGTCCTTAGGTCAATTCCCTAATATGTGAAAATATTTAATTGCTAAGGGTTTCTCAACAACGATTTTCAATAAAAGTGAAGTTATATCCATCCAGACCCGGATTCATACTGTTCTCAACTCTCACACTGTCCCCGAATTTTCTTCTTAGTAAATTGTGATTTGATGTGTACATTATCTTGTAAGGATAAAATGAGAAGGATACCCATTCTTTCTCTTCAAATTGAGCTTTAAAGAAGTTTTTTATCATCCTCTTTTACCTCTTTAGGGTTCTCATTTCATTCAATCCTTTTATACCATTTTTCATTCTTCTGCAATTTATTTGGACTTTGAGTCCCCTGAGCTTATCCATTTCACTCTTTTTTTTTTTTTTTTTTTAATTTTTTTTTTTGAATTTTTTTTTTTTTTATTTAAAAAATAATTTTTTTTTTTTTTTTTTTATAAAATTTATAATTTATTTTTTTTTTTTTTTTTTTTTTTTTTTTAATGTTGTTATAGTTAAGTTTACATTTT
>Ga0099825_1010494_pt1 | contig 10145 bp, 4 predicted proteins | sample SiratroredBW_FD_76838 | JGI IMG/M metagenome (GOLD analysis project Ga0099825, IMG submission 76838) | Root nodule microbial communities of legume samples collected from California, USA - Siratro red BW | ecosystem: Host-associated > Plants > Roots > Nodule | place: USA: California | collected... | reverse complement strand
TCAAAACCAGTATTAATACAAACAGTTGTATAAAATGACTTCATTTTGGTGAATCAAAGCGTGAGTAATTTTTATGGTTATAATTGAAGAAGTCAACAACTTAATTTGTGAAATTGGTCCTCTTAAAGCCATCTGACTTTAGTTGCTAAATGGTACACAATCTACACAAGTGATACACAATTATTGTCACCAAATGAAAAATATTATATAATCCTAATTTACATAATTCATAGAACACTCACAATTACCTCATTCTTTAAAAGTGACGCCTTAATATTTGATGACAACCTCATATTAATGCAAGGGCAGTCAAGAAACGCGGGAACAAGGAACTGCGTCCCATTCCCCAAGTGTTGCACAACCTACAACTTCTAAAAAAAACAATTGAAATATCATATCTTTAGTTCCATATTCATACAACATTCTGCATAATTTAAATTAAACAAAACACAAACCTCCAGCACAGCTACGCAACCGACCAAGTGTAGGCACCAATTGCTTTTCTAATAGTGGAAGAGATGGGAAGCTCGGTCCAGACACTTGACCAACAAAGAATGAACGACCTCACCCCAATTCCACAAATTCAACATCTCTAAATTTTCTAATAAACTAAAAGGAAAGGAACTGACAGCCCTAGAAATGCGTGGAAAATAAAAAATTGAAAATACAAGTAATATATACAATCTACAATAATTATGAACATTGTCTTCCTCACCTAATTTCAAAACAATCTTCTTAATTGTAATGTCCTCCTCACCAAACAAATCATTAACCAACCCAACTGGACAATTATCAATACTAACTTCTTCTCCACTAACACCTAATCCCAATATAACACAAACATAAAAAAGATTGAAGGAACCAAATGCTCTATGATCCTGAAGCTCTTACTTTAGCTGCTCCATCTGCTCACCAACTTAAGCAGCAAGGAATTGAAAATTCTTAGTGGCTCTTCCAAATGAAGCATCCATCTGAAAGGGGTCCTCTCTAATTGTTCTCATTGAAGTGGACCAATTGTATGATTTATTTAGACAATAGGGTTAGTGTCAACCGTGTGCCTAAGCCTCAGTTGCAAATTATATATAACATTCATGTTACTATCTTTACATCTCAAAGATTTCAAGAACAAAAGCAGCGTTCAAAATAACTTACCTTAGATTGTCCACGGTGCACACTAACTCCTTTTTCAGCCATGAATGTTGAAACTTTCAAACACCTAAACAAAAGAACTAATTCATGTCAGCAAACAATCCACCAAAAATCAACCAACCAACCCACCCACCACTCACTAAAGCAAAGTAAAACTCATTCAAAAGGAAAACAGTTTCAAAATGAGCACACAACCCACCTTTCTCGGCAGTGTATACTGAAGTAACAAAAATATTAAAACATGAAAACCCTAAACTCCTAACTGAAATCATACCTCAATAAAAAAAACTAAATCGTGAAACCACAAAAAAAAATCTTCCTTTTTAATCAAAACTCTCATAAAAGACAAACCTTTACTTCACAACCCTAAACCCTAATGGAAATCATACGTCAACAAAAAAAACGTAAAACGACCAAAAAATCTTCATTTTCGATCAAAAGTCCTATAAAAGATGTTGACAAGAATGGATTAAACTCGAACCACCAAACCTTCACAGTGTGAACACCGCAGCTAAAATGTAACCTTCAAACCGACGCAAGAATGACAACGAAGGCAATGAACGAAAATGACAGCAGCAATCCATAATCGAGAAAGAGAACGAGAAACTTAGACGAGAGAAGCAGAAGACGACTGAGATATGGTGTGTTGAAACGTAAATTAAGCACAAATTCTTCTTCTTTTTTTCTCATTTACAACATTTTACACATTACTTCTACATACCTTCATATACTGAATTAAAATAATATATTTTTTACATCTCAACAATATCAAATATACTGAATTAAAATAATATATCTTTTACACCTCAACGATATCAAATGAACATAATGCTACATAAGAGAATGTTAAAATATTATTATTCATTCCTTGTATGCGAAAATGTGTCCATATAGTTTACCATAGCATAATAGTAATAACAATTGTATTAACAAATCTTAACTAGGAAATATAGTATCAAACTGTAATGTCGACCCCCAACCAATTATTCTAGATGAATCAAATATAAAAAGAAATTAGGGAAATATTATGTATAAAAGTTATTACAATTTAAAGCAATGTAGTTGATATGTCTGTGTACCTACAATTATCATATTTCCCAAAGAAGTTAATATAGATATCGTGTTACTGAAAGAAAGTGCCAAATTGGGCTTAGTTACAAAAAGAAAATGTTGAAGTTTTATTTTCCAAGGCTCTGATGCGACGTGATGTTATGTTAAAGGAGGGAAGGAAACTTGTCAAGAACGTTATTTGTTTTGGTTATTTAATAAATATTTTTTTCTTATCACAATTGAAATTAAACTAAAACAAAATAAAATCAAACTAGAAGATGAAAGGGAATACAAGATCACAATATACATAATTAACAAATTAAACTATATACCTCTCAATAAGGTCAAATTTTGAAGGGTTCATCAAAAATGGCTACTACCATTTTTGGGAAAAATTATTTTCTTACCTTGTGCTTGTATTGCTTGGAGTTCATCATTATATAGCATATACATATTTTATTTTTGGTGCTTCGAGATTAAAATCTGTGCTTATATACAATGAATGCATTCATATGTAATCGTTAATTTGTTGTAATAACTCGCTTTTGTGAAATATGAGATAGAGAAGTGATTAAAAGGAAACAATTAATTGACGAAGATAATTAATTAAATGGTTCAAATCAAGGTTGGACCCATTATTGATTCTATGGAACATTCGAATATATTTTGAGGTGTTGTTGACACATAACTTTACGTGAAAGTTAAGTATGCAGGCAGCATTAATTGCATCATATATATTAACAAACAAATGAGAGACAATATTATATAAATGTTTTATTTCCATAAATGCATATATAAACAGCGACACACATGCATTGATTTAATGATTATTATTTATTTCCTTCTTCATCAGTGGACAACTTGTTAATTTCTCTCATAAAAAAACAGAGTAATTCAGCTGTGAAAACTTGTGCTAACTCTTCTTCTTCTGCTGCTTTGATTTTTATTTTGCTTAGGAGAAGACAAATTATGTGATCCAAATCATCCAATGCATGCATCGAGATACACACAAAAATAGACTGCACAAAGTTAACCACCAACACCATTCATATATGTCTTTGTCTTCCTTTTGTTTTAAACCCATTTCAAGACAAAGAAAATTAATAGTTCTTTAGAAATGGTAGTTCCTATAGTTTAATTTAGCCCAGCTTTCGGAATTAATTTTCTAATTAATGTTCCAAATGGAGATTGACTAAGGTTGTCTTGGGATTAATAGAAAATAATAACCTATTTGATTTTATTGTATAAATGATTTAAATACAAATGAATGGATTGCGGGAAAATACGAGTATTTTATGAGTTTAACAACATGTGTTCTTAATATATTTTTTTTACAATATTAATTTTAACTAATCTAATATAATTGTTAATATGAATTTAAGTATTATTGTAAAATTAAATAAATTTACTATACACATAGTAATTGTGAAATATGTAAAAGTGTATAATCTACTTTCTTGTATTTTATTATTTACAATATTTTTATTTTTCAACATAATTTGGGTATTTTTATGTAAAATATTTTACTTCTTTTACAAAATACTTCGTTACACTTTTAATCTTAATACCTTAATTGGTATACAATATACTACTTGTAATTGTTCATTTGTAGTTTTTATAGTTTTCTAATTGTTAACATTAATAAAGTCCTTCACCACATAGTCTATCAAATAATTACTAATAATATACTGAAAATCTAACATGCCAATACTCTTGTACAGATTGATAAAGAAGAAAGTATACGAAGTATTTAAAGAAAAGTTTGGAAATTTCACAATGAAAGTCTTTTTTAATATTTAAATAATTTATTTTGTCAAATTATACCATATGTCACAAGTTTTGCTACATTGACATTAAATTAAACATAAATTAAAAACATAATAACTAAATTATATTTAAGTTCTAAAAAAGGTCAAAATTAAAGGTGTGGTTAGGATCCTCATTTTCCACTTTGATAAGTCATTGTTCTTTAAACACCTTTAATTTTCTTCTATCTTAAACATTCCTCTTACAACGACAAAAGAGAATCCTTCTGGGAATAAAAGAAAGAGAGAGAAAATAAGGATAAGAGAAGAAGATAAACTTTTTTCTTGTCTTGTTATTTTTGTTTTTAAGTTTATGTCCCTCCAAATCACCAAATAAAAAAGAAAACATATCTTATTATGTAAGATATAAGAGTTGTGATAGTTTTTTTTATTATTATTTTGGATTTGTCTCAATCATGGAAAACACACAAAAGAAGCATAGAAAGGCAACACTGCATCGTATCCACAGAAACTAAAAACCCGCTTGAGTGCAATATTATTTAATTGTTTTTCACAATGAGATGCTCATTTATACTATTAAATTAGTTAACTAATAATTAATGAGTTATAATATTGTTCAAGTGCTGTTGGTATATTGCCGACAATATAAAAGATCCATTCCCTATATATATAACAGTATAAATTGGGCAATATTTATTTTTATGAACCAACCAACCTAAATGCATTTTTCTTTTTTGGGCATATAAGTATAGTAATAATGAGATTTGAACTTATCAATTAATGTAAATTACCCATGTTTTTCTTACGTAAAAGATTCTGAGTACAGTTGTCAAATCCTAAGATCACTTTAAAGTGAAGAATTGTAATGGTGTACATAAACAAATTCAAATATTTACATAATCATTGTGAGATAAAAAGACAAACAATTCTTATTGTTGTGTGCTCGACTTCATATTAAATGGTGTAGGCACTTTTTCTATTTATTTTAGGTTTTCTGAGCTATTTAATTTCGTAGGGCCGACTTTAATTTAGAAGGGTGGTTTAATGCCATTCCTCTTCCATACATACATATATATATATATATATATATATATTCTAGTATCATTTTTGTAATACTAGAATAAAATTATTTATTCTAGGTTATCTTAAAAAATGTGAATATTTTTTTAATTTTTAAATATTGCCAAAACTATCGGCTGTAAAAAAAAATTGAAAATAGATTTTAAAATGGATGTTTTATACCGTCGATACAAAATTGTTAACACAAAACTTTAGAAATTTATATTCTAAATGAATGGACTAAAATAATATATTTAAGTTAAATGTAATTTTAATATTTAATCTTTGTACAAATATATTAGAATCCACTTTTATCGATAGTGTGGGTGAGTTTCTGTTTCTCCTATACATGTACAATATCACTTTATCCGATAGAAGCAAATGATAAGAAATAAATGCATCTTCTTTGATCACCAACAATAATGTTTATTTGACTCTCCTCTTGAACAAAAAGTTTAAAAAATGATTGATATATAATGGAATTGGAAGCTGAGGCTACCTCCCATCCCTTATAAATTTTGCATATATATATATAAAACACAATTTCCTATCTTTAAGTTAGTTATATATGATTACCAACCTAATATAGTATAATCATTATTAATAATTATTAAGTAAAATTTTAAAATATCTTGGTTAAGATGATGTGTTATTAATGAGAAAGAGAAATAATATTATTATTTTGACCTTCAATTCTAGTTTTTTTTCGTAAATACATGTAAAAAGTTATATTATTATAAATATTCTATTATATTATATAAAATAATAATGAACACATTCCAAATATCCTCATAAATTAAAGGATGACACGTATTTATATAGTTTTTATAAAGATTTGAGAAATCCACACATATCCTAGTTTTTATAAAAATTTAAGAGATTAAAACATTTTACAAAAGATACATGCTAATTAAGACTTGAGACTATTCTTCATCCGTAATAATGGATATTGATTCACAAACTATAAATTGATATAGTTAGGATAATTGTACCTACTTCATAAAGTTAAACACAATAATTTTCTTCAAGTTATTAAATCTTAATACATTTAATTAAGAATATAAATAAAGACTATAATCTCCTTTCAGTAATGAGTACCAACTCAACACTATCATGATAATAAGTTTTGAATTACCATTTCATATAATAATGACAGATAGAGGAGGAGCAAAATAATATAATCAAAGTAAGTATATTTTTAACATCTAATCTCCATGTAAAATCACTAAAGTTTACTCTTCACACGTTATAAGATAGCATGAGCAAACTTCTATTCTTTTCACATGCGTACTACACCCACTCTCACCTTACATGTGAAAAAAGATACAGAACAACATCATCATCCTTAATCACCAATAACACTAACTCATATCTCTACTATTAGATGAAGAAACATTGAAACAATGGCTTCAACAACAAGATTAAAGGGTTTAAGGTTCCCATAACCTTATTAAAATCCATCATTGATAAGTAAGTATCTATGTCTTAAGCAATTATATAACATACTTTCGATAATTTATTTAATCACACAAAAAATGAATTACACAAAACATAATTATATATATAGAAGAATGCTGCTTAACATGATACTTGAGTGTTATTTATTCAAGAGATGAAGAATTTCATCAATCTCTCTAAGTTAAGCATCCTAATAACACTTAAATATTTACACTCTATTACTAAAGGATCTATTTGAGTATTTAAGTGACCATATATTATTAATTTTACTTTATAAAAAACTATAATAAATGTCTTTGACTAAAACACCTATCATCTTCCTAATAGGCAAATAAATGCTTGAATAATATACTTTATTACAACATTAAAAACCATGAATTAAGCAATAATCATTTGAATGACAAACTACAACCCAAATTTAATGTCTATTAAATTAAAACCAATTTTTCCTTAAATTATTTACAAATCAAATTATATGAATCTTAATCGATTCCAAATCATCAATATAAAATCATAAATCGTAAAATATAATCAAACAACAATTATAAATTTAACATCTGGAAATTACCACAATATAACCAAATAAAATATCAACTCTATACGCATTTCCAATATCTTTTCACATATATTATTTATCTAAAAATTACTTACAACTCTAATAATATTCCAACATGTAATTCACCCGCTCATTCTTGCCGATAAAAAAAAGTTCTTACTCACTAAAATAAAAAAGAAAAATGTATTTTTACAGTATCAGTAATTGATTTTCTTATGACTAATATGTAAAACGTCGATGCTTTTTTAGTGCTGTACATATGTTTTTTTTCTTTCAATTTTTAATTTATTGGTTTTTGGTTTAAAGACACAGATACTTATACAGGTATGAATTACATACACATTTTCTTGTCATTGGTCTCTATTTCTTCATATTTTTTAAAATCTTTAGCTATTGTTTTCTTTTTCGCTCTTTATCAGTGTTTTCACCTTCCATTCAAAAACTTAATTAGCAAGACTTGAGTTTATTTAAATTTGAAATAAATATTCTTAAAAAAATCACTTATTTAAGAAGTAGATAGATAAGATTTACTTATAGAAAAACAAAATTTTACTTATTTTATTAAAAAACACTTATTTAAGAAAAAATAATCACAACCAAACCAATTCAATGTTCTTTCCTCTCTTCTTATCTTCCTCTTTCTTGTAATGTTTTCATGCTCTAGTAGCCATACCTTATTATCTCTATCTTGCATGTGGCTTATGGGAGTAAGTGTTTGAAGTGCGTGAGAGTATTGTTCAAAGACTATCCACAAGGAATCACTTGTTTCGATAAACACAACAAAGACTTCATGAAACTTCTCTTTTCTGATTTTATCATATGGACCACATGCGGTAAATTTGTCTATGCTTTGTTTTTATTTTAAATTTAGTTTGATTTAATAGGAATATAAACTCCTTCATGTGTGAATCATCTTGTCTCTTTTTTTTTTCTATATTTTTACTATTGTAATTTTTTCATTATAATTATTCATTCATGTTTGTTTAAACTTTCTTAAAAAGCAGTATGAAAGTAAATGAATAGTTTTTAATAAAAAATTTACGATGAGAAAGGGGTCATTCAATAAGGATACGAAGATAAGTAATAAGTCATGAAATGATCTTTCATAGTTACTTCGATAAAATCAAATTTGAATTCTAATAACTTAGAAAATTCTCTGAAAAAAAAAACTCATTTTTCTTTTATAATTCAAAATTTTTCAAGTACACTTTTTGATATTTTTAATTAAAATCACAATAAAATTTATAAAAGAATTCAAAATTATTAATCCAAGTATATTAGCTTATGATAATAAAGTTGTGAAACAAGAGGAAACAACAAATGAAACTAAATTTAAAAAATAGTTTAATAATAATAGCGTAACAAATGAAAAATATAATTAACGAGTACTCAAAATAATATATGATATAAAAAAATGAAGGGTTATGATCTCTTTCTTGTTGCCAAGATATTCCTTAAGCTAGTTATTAATAATGTTTATAATATCTGTGAACACATTGTTTTACTTTTAGTCTTTATAATAGAGGAATTATACACATTCAATTTAGTCATTATAATAGAGTCGTACTTGTATTTTGATATATAAGTGAGATGTAAAATTTATAAAATAGTAAACCGTGTTTTCCTCTAGCTATTTACATTGCTATTATTTTATACTAATTACAGTAAAAATAAATTTAAAAAGTCAATTTTTAATTCTCTAAATTAATGTAAAAGAAGACTATCTGTATTAGTTACAACTCAAAGAAACATTTTTTGTTGAAATTGCATTCTTTTTTTTATACGATCAATATAAAAATTGACCTTTTACATCAATTTCAAAATTAGTCTTAAGAAAAATACTCTTTATACCAGCTGATTTCACGTTCCTCTAAAACGAATTTGAAAAGTAAAAACTACCCAATGTGAAAATCCCTTTTCCCACTTATAAAATTCAAACTTTAAACATTTTTATTCAATATTTAAATTTAGAGCTTAATAACTACGTACTATTAGTGTAAAATACATCATCAACTAATAAAAAACTACTATTGATATAACTTTTAAGAAAATGGTTATATAAAGGTTAATAAGCATATCCAATAATTTGTGATAGAATGGTCATATAAAATTGTTATACACCTTGCACAAATAACCTATTTTCTCCATCTTTTATTATTACTTAACCAGCATAAACCAGAAATAGAATTTTAAATTTTCCATGTTTGTTTCTTTAATTAAAACAAAATAAAGTAAACAACGAAAATATGATATTGTTATTTAAAAATGATGTATGAAGACATCTTTTATTAAAAAGTAAGTAAAAATATAATTTGGATACTAGGAATAATTTTTGGTGCAATTTAAGGAAATAAATTTGTAATTTAATATATTTTACATGATTTTTTTTATGCTTAAAGGAAAATAAAATATATATGTTATTATTTTTTGTCTCGTAAATAAATAATCTTTATGAATCTACACCATATCTGTATGAAGCAACACAGCATGGAGATGACATATTCTCTGAATTCTGTTAGATGTTAACCCACATACACGTATTGTAGAAAAACAGTAGATGATAATTATCCAGTGATGCTAATGATTGAAGATTGAGTTTGAAATTAACCTTCTAATATGCAAAACAATAATGGAAATGGGAAGCTGAGACAATAATTTGAGAAGGTGTGATTGAGAGATTGATTATAACTGATGACAAATTATGGTTTGTGTGTCGTGAATGAGGACAGCCACATATTGCTTGTTCCAGCTGATAGGTAACCTAAATCAATTCTCACACAAATAATCATTGCATTTTCATGTGTTAATTGTACTCTCCAAAGAGTTCGAAACCATGGATGCTTCTTAATGCATTCCATGATTATAAGTTTATTATGATATAATCTGAATAATGTATTATTGTATTATTGTATTATGTATCCTGCTAGACCAAAATTGCATGACATGTCCATTTCAGCTCTGTCTCATGTTTATAATTCCAAACTTTAGGGCCACGGTTTCCACTTATCAATCTGATAGCTACCAATTTCCTTTCTCTGTCTCCATTATTGAGCCTTCTGACGTAATATATTCTAAATTCATGCATCAATAATAATAATAATAATAAT
>Ga0099825_1010491_pt1 | contig 10148 bp, 2 predicted proteins | sample SiratroredBW_FD_76838 | JGI IMG/M metagenome (GOLD analysis project Ga0099825, IMG submission 76838) | Root nodule microbial communities of legume samples collected from California, USA - Siratro red BW | ecosystem: Host-associated > Plants > Roots > Nodule | place: USA: California | collected... | reverse complement strand
TCTTCTCCTGAGTTCCTCACTCTCCTCGCTCATCATCACACCAATCGCTTTTCCAATCTCTTCTCGTTTCACAACTTCATTCCCAAACTGGTTCCAGTTTCTCCACTCTTTCGCCCCCACTGACACCCCAATCTTCAGCACATCCACCACCAACTTCTCATTGAAAAAATGCTCCGCAAACAGAGGCCACGTCACCATCGGCAACCCGGCGTTCACGCTTTCAACCACCGTGTTCCATCCACAGTGAGTAACCAATCCTCCAATCGCAGGATTCTCCAGTATCAGCAGCTGCGGCGCCCAACCCCATATCAGATACCCTTTCTTGCTTTCCTTCACTCTCTTCTCAAACTCTTCCAAAAACTTTTCTCCTTCTCCACCACTATCGTTTTTCCTGACCACCCACATGAAATCTTTCCCTGAATCTTCAAGCGCACTCGCGATTTCGACAAGTTGGGTGTACGGAAACTTGTTCATGCTCCCAAAACTCACGTACAAAACAGAACCCTTTGCCTTCGTGTTGAGCCACTTTTGCCACCCTTCTTCTTCTTCTTCCTCTTTAGCGTACCCTCGCGCAGCCTTATCCGAAGCATCCTGGTTCGCCCACAGCGAAACCGGTCCAATTCCCCAACTTTGGGTCCCCATGACGCCCTTGTAGTGCTCGTAGTAAGCACTCTCGAGGTCGTAGAAACTGTTGAAAAGAGACCCGTAGCTCTTTTTTTCTGACTCCTTGATCGTCTTCATCAACTCCGTGTATTGGTTCGGAGATCTGAGCCAATCCGGCAACTGCAACCGCGTCATCTCCAATCTGTCGGGCAACCCAGGTAACACAAACCTGTCGCTGTCGGATTTCGCCGCAAGATGGGGTGCATACTGCTCCACCGCGTGCGCAGCGGAGCGAGCGAGATAACTTGCGCCATGAAACATGATCCTGGGAATGCGGAGCTTGGCGGCGGCTTCGACAGTCCAAGGGTGGAACATGTCGGTAACGATGAAGTCTGGTCGGAGGTCATGGAAGAGCTGTTCGAAGCGAGGTTGGAGAATGGCGAGACCCATGTAGATTCTGGGGGCCATCTCGGGAGGCGTGTCGACGTTGAAGGCTTCGATCCCCGGCGGAAGCCCCACTTCGGCGGCGGGGAAGTTGACCAGGTGCGTTCTGATGGAGCGGCCGCGACTGGAGTCGAGGTCTACGGACTTCTGGAAAACGGTGGCGTTTTGTGGTGTGGTTATTATGGTGACGTCTACGCCATGCATGGCGAAGAGCCTGGCCATGTCCACCAGAGGGATTATGTGACTAGTTGAAAGAAAAGGAAGGAAAATTGACTTTAGCTCACCCTGTTTCTCCATAGCTATCCTACTTCTTCCCCACTTAGATTTGTTCACAATATTCATGTATATATATACTGCAATCTCTCACCATTCGAAACCCCCCCTTGTCACACGAACACTCTTTTGTCGTTTACTCGGTAATTCATGGTTAATCTTCAACATATCCTATTTAAGAAGTAAATTGATATTATTTTTAAATGATAACATTTTCAAGATGGACTCAGTTTAATCAGTAATGTAAAGTAGATCTAGTTATTCTTTTAATCACGTACATACAGAAATTAAAGAAAAAAAACATTAAAATTATAAAATATAAGGATTTTCAACAGGGTCAGAATTTAATTCCTAAAAGGTTTAATTGCTGAAGATTTTTCAGTGTTGGCTTGCAAAAACCAAGTTCAGAATTCGCTTTTCGAAAATCAAATTTCGAACTAAAGCACACGTCTACTTTGATAAATATTTGACAGAGTTTGAGCCTTGTAATTTCTTTTGCAAATGGTTATTTTTGGAAAACATTTGTGCAAATAAATAAAATTTGTATTCTAGTATCATTTGTTATTTTAATAATTGCACATAGTTTAATTAAGAAAATGTTTTGGGTTAAGCTGAAACGGTGAAGCACGAGTGAATCGAGGCCTTATTTTAGAATATTATATGTCACCTCGTGCCTCTCGTGGGTACTTGGGCCTAGCTTAAAATTTTCCGTTTTGGGTAATACGGCCTGAACCTTCATAATTTCGTAGTGCTGCACCTTCATAGTTTTTAAAATGATTAGTGGTAAAATAATAAAAATGACTATAATGAAATAAAAAAGAAGGCAGAAAAGTGTTGCGAGTGTATTTTGGTGAAGTTTGAGTGTTGTTCTTTTTAGTTGGTGAAGTATGTGGTGGTGCTGCTGGTGATTCGGTAGTGGTTGGAGGGTGATGTATGTGAACTGATAGTAGTTATGAACGATGAAGGAGGTAAGTTGTTTTTAATTTTTTTTAACTTTTGGATTATGTAATTTAAGAGATCATCAGATTATAAAATCCGATATATATATATTTTTAATTATGAAATAGGATTATAAGATCATGTATATGAAATGAATCTCAAATTAAGAAAAGGGGTGTACTTCGGAATATTACACATCAGATTTTTACAATCTGAAATATTATTGTATACTAGATTATCTGGTATACATGTTACACACCAGAATGTATAATACATCTAATCCGATATATAATTAACATACTGAAAATCTGAATGGAAATTTGTATGTCGGATTCATCTGTTTATTTTATAATATGATATTTACTTTTTGAATTGAGTCAACGAAATTCAACCACCACCACAATTACCAAACGTTTAGAAAGAGATGAAAAAACACAATGATAATACTCTAAGATCGCCAAAATACGAGATAAAAAGTGTGGAGAAGAGCAAAAAGAGACGGAAGTGCACAACTATGACCTTTTCCCAGCGCGAAATCAAGATAGGGAGTGTAAGACAGAACTGAATATAAAATTTTATTCTAAAAATATTTTTACCATTTTAAGTATGGAGGTACAGGAACAAGGCGTCTACCAAAATTGGAACAGAGTTCGAGTTTTTTGGGTAATATTTAGAAGTACGATTTTACGACGTGATTAAAATAATGATCATATTATAACCATGTGCTTTAATCATGTGCATGTAAATGTAGATGATGGTGGCTCCTACAAAATAGATACTTGTATTGCATAGGTATTAATTAGCATATCTACAATTTACATTAAGTTAAGGTTTTACATAAATCCTAAACTCTTTATATATCGATAAAGGAATGTTTCTTTGATTGCTAAGAACAAACTCTGTCGGACAACGAGGAGATTAGACGTGGAGAAGCATAATCGTACATAGGAAACCTTGAACTGTCTAGACATCAAACAAAACTTTTATACAAAATTAATGTAATATAAACTATCAATTTTAAAAGACTTCCTAATTTGTTGGGCTATATATATATATTTTATCAAAGTTCTACAGTAACATTCTCTTAATAATACAAAAATGTTACCTGAGTGTAAATTATTTGTAAAAATATCATTTAAAAGGAGTTAGAGTAAACAATTTCCCACCAGAGGTTTCAGTTTTCTTAAGTTTACATTTAGAAATAGGTTATATTAGTTGTTGATTTCTCAACAGACACATTTATTTATTGCGTAATTTATTTTTAAACTGGTTATTTTATTTTAAATTTTGTTTCTAAAAATTGGTTTCGTTATCAAATTCAAATAATTAAAATTGAAAAATCATTTAAATTTGAGAACATAAACAATTAAAATAAAAAAATAACTTTTAAAATAGAAAAAATCAAAATTTCAATACACAGTCACCTATTTTAAAATAAGTTATAAAATAGAAAATAATAATCAAATGGGTCATTGAGAAATCTGTAACCAATTTCACAATGAAAAAAAAAATCATGTTGAGGAATCGGTTCTCCCACTCTATTTCTCAATATGAACAATAAAATGTGAAATTATGATAAATAATTTTACATATTTGATACTTAGATAATTTTTTGTGCTATTAAAAAAAGTTTATATAATGAAATAATTTTAACTTTTCCCTCTAAAAGTATAAGATGGTAAATTCATTCAAATAACAATGTTAAACTTAGATAAAATTTAAGTATCCTCAATTTTATTTTATTTTTCACAATAAATAACAATTTCAGATCTTATCATTTGTAATACATTGAGAAAATATTTTAAACTTTTGATATAGGGGAGTGACCTTTAATAATACATAACTTTGCATATGTGCACACCAAACATTTTCTCGTCAAATATGTGTGGACAATTTTTTTCATAAGCATTTCTATAATATAAAATTTAAGAAAAAAAATATAATAATTTTCTTTATTAGTTATAATTAAATTATGTCTGGATTAATTTATAAAAGTTCTCTTATATAGTTTTTTCAAAAAAATCTATTTTTTAAGTTATACATTAATTAATTATAGCTTATGGATTATTTTTTTGTGTGTGTTTATCTCATATTGAAATAACTATGGAGAAAGTTGTTCAAATCAATATTTTTTTCACCCTCATGAGAGTTTTTAATGATAGTCCTATAAGCTAACAATTGTTATGATTATGTTATAGATATTTGTACCGTGATTAAGTTAAATTTTAGTTTTAGTTTTTGAAATTTGGCATAAATCATTTCTTAATTTTTCAAATAAAAAAAAATATTTTGATCCCTCAAATCCAGTAAAAAATTTACTTCTTAAATATTAAATTTGAATAAACAGAAATAATTTCAAAGTTTCAATACACCCACTTAATATGATTAAGAATAGAAGTGATTAATTTATATGAATACGAAAATTTTATTAATTAATTTAAAAAATTTATAAATGAAAAATATGAATTATTTAAAATTTTTACAAAAATTATTATTTCTCTAAAATATTTTTCTTCTGTTTTCTCTCTAAAATTTTGAAATAATTGTTTATTTTTTATTTTTTTTAAATCAGAATTCACGTTGGTGATATGGTAGAGAGGATAACACATTTGTCCATTTAGAAGATATTTTAAGTAAGTTTCTCTATGTCTTGTTTTTTAAGCTAGTTATTTCTAAGGCAAAGATGAATATTTGTTGGTCTATAAGCGTGAGATTTTGTTTAGATTGTTAATTAGGATCTTTTGTGTACATGTTTATCTTTCTTGTAAAAATAGAGAAGTTGGGAGTTTATACTTAAGTAAGGGAAATATTTTATAATACTTTATAGTAGACAATCTGGTGAGAATATCATAATATTTAATTTTATGCAAGAATTATGTATTGCTTAAATACATTCAAATTGTTTGAATCTTGATATGAATGTTTGGTGATATGGTGTAATATGATTAAATATTTTTTGTAGACAATCTAGTTAGCTATGTATGATTTTCTTGAGATATTAAATAATTAGAAGTGTTTGAGATAAAATTTGTATGATTTGAGTGAATAGATTTTAAATGAGTTATGATGTATATTTTAGTTGTTGAAAATTAAAATTTCAATTTCATAAGAAACCAATAGAAGACTCACTCTAAACCAATTAGATTATGCATTATATTTTGCAAAATTTCTTAATTATGTAAAGTGGTGGGCTGGCAAAACTCTCACTAAGAAAAAACTTAATTAATTGAAAATCCAAGAGTTTTTGTCATCAATGTTATTAAAAACTATTTATAATCATATTGATTGCTTTTTGCATCATAAAATGTGGATGAGAAGTGGAGATTGTGAAAAATGACTTTTTTTACCTAATTAGCACATCTTTAGGTTTTATTTTTCTCAATAATACTCTTTATTTTTTATTTTCCTCAATAACATTTTTTATTCTTTAATTCCTGAAATAATTTTTTTTATTCTTTAATTAATATATAGCCAGTACATTAATTATGATTATTATTTTTTTATGATTTTGTGATTGTATTTTATTATAATAATTTACTGGTTGTATTTTTGTATTAAAAATTGATATTGGAAGAAAAAATTAGAATAAATTATGAAATTGTTATTTGAATTAAAATTTGTATTTTTCATTTGTTAAAAATATATCTAAATAATTAATAGCAAAAATAAAATAAAATTGTTAAAGTATTTTTGCAAATAAATATTAATTAAATTGTTTAAAATTTTTAAATAAAATTTAATTTATTTATGAATTGCTTTTAAATGTTATGTTTATTACTTAAAAATTATTAATTATTGAAATAATGCAATACACCTTGAACATAAAGAGGAAAATAAATTACTAACAATCATATATTCACTAAATAGTTTAGTTAATGATACACGAAACAAATATTAATACTTTGTGTGAAAATGAAACATAAATTTTATGTTTATCAACACTTAAATTTTTTCTTTATAAAAAAAATCAATTACATCTTTATCGAAAATCAAATTTTATCTTTTTAAAAAATCAAATGATATCTGTGATAAAATCAAATTTTATCTCTGTCAAAAACTAAATTCTAGCTTTATCAAAAATCAAAATTTATCTTTATCAAAAATCAAATTTTATCTTTATCAAATTTTTATTTTATTTTTGCCATTAATTATTTAGATATTTTATAAACAAACTAAAAATATAAATTTTAATTTAAATAACAATTTCATAATTTATTATAATTTTTTCTTCCAATATCAATTTTAATATAAAAATGCAATCACAAAATTATTATAATTTATTTTAATATAATTTATTATGCCAAATTTAATTTTATTATAAAATATAAAATAAATAATTTATCATTTTTCCTATGATAATTAATTAATTTAAAAACCTATAAAATATTTAATTTTATTTTCTTTGTATTTTTTTAAATTTGAATTTAATTATTTTTTCATTATTTTTTATCTTAATTTTAATAAACTAATAATCATAATTTTTAATAGATATTGCAAAAAAAAAAGAGTGCTATTTTAGAAATTAAAAAATAAAGAATATTATTGAGAGAAATAAAAATAAAGAGTGTTATTGACAAAATAAAAACTAAAAAGGTGGTAATTATATAAAAAAAGTCGTGAAAAAGGCAGCAACTTTCATTCGAAAATGAATCTTCTATTCAAAAAGGGACGCAAAGACACGTGAGAACCTTAATGCTATCTTATTCAATTCGTGTGCAACCCTAACTTTTTCTTATTGTGATGCGTTATCAATCCAATTCTTCAATTTGGTAAAAGAAGTTGGGCCTTACCTGACACAATTTACGAACATTAATATTTAACCTAATAACCCCACCCACTGTAGGCTCAACAACTCTTTTGATTTTTTTTTATTGGTGTTTCCGATATCTTTGGTTACTCGGTATCGATAATATTGATGGTTACTCGGTTAAGTTAAATGTGAGGGGTAAATTGTTCAAATAAAAACTTTGGTCGTTGGTCAAGCTAATTCTTTGAGCAAAATTCAATTAATTGAAAATTCAAAAGTTTTGGTCACTAAACTAGGAAATTCTCGTTAAGCAAATTATTTTTACTAAAACTCTGTCCTTTTAAACTTTGAAAAAAAATGTTTTTTAAGTGTATCTAAATGCTAAACTTTATTTATCTTTTGCAATATTGTTATATTTGATTAATGTATTGTACTTGAATATTATTTTGAATTTTAAAGTGTTAGCATTTACATTGTATTGGATTGGATGTATATGTATGAATATAAATCTATAATAGTATGATTGTGATAACGTGTGGTGTGTTGTGAATATGATTATTTCTATGAATAAAATATTATATGAGTTGTTTAGATTTTGTATTGAATTTGAAATTTACATACAATAAAATAATAGGTGGTGAGACTTGAAAGATGTTTCTATGACCTAATATATAATGAAAAAAAAAACAAAAATTTGTTTGATAGGTCATACAAGTTTGTCTTATCATATAAGTAGATTGAATTTTTATTATGTAACTTTATTATGGTGACAAGTTAATGAAGATAGTACATATAGTATAACATGTACAAATCTTTCAAATTTTCTTGAAATAGAATAAAATATTTGTGATATATGATGTTAATAACTAATGGCATTAAATATTTGTGATATATAATAATAATAATAATAATAATAATAATAATAATAATAATAATAATAATAATAATAATAATAATAATAGTAATAATAACTTATTTACCAAACAAGTTAGTCATAAGAGTTTAACTAAAATAGTTACACTAACTATATAGAAAACAAACTATAATAACATAATTAGAATAAGAAAGACAATTGTAACCAAGGTAGTCAATTGATATGGTAAGATCCTAAAACCATGTGATGGGGAGTTTTTTTTTTTTTAATTGTTTCCTGTACCAAATATTCACTTTCTTGGGTGAATGTAATTTAATCTTAATTAAAAATTAATTTAGTTAAAATTTTACCTTCTTGTGTATTGTTAGCTTATCACTACTAATTAAAATTAATGTAATTAAAATTCAAGACAAATTCCAAATCCAATTAAAAATTAAAAGTCTTTTTTGTTCACTTTGTCTATTGAATTGATGTGAATTGAATCAATTTTAATTGTAATTAAAATAAAACTAAATTAAGGTATTTTTAATGTGCATCTTCTATTTCTTTCATTTCCTTAAAACATGAATACTTTCTTTTATTTCCTTTCTTTATCTTCTTGGTGATAAAAATATGTAATATATATATATATATATATATATATATATATAATTAAAATCTATTATCAATGTTAAGATCTCATAGTTTTGATTTTACTATTAATCTTGATTTTAATTATTTTGGTGTAATAATATAAGCAACAATAATGTTGTCTAACATAAGATATAATCATAATATTAAACTAAATAGTAATAGTATTTCAATCCAAATTAGTTAAAATTGGGATTTTAATAATAAAGTTGTAGGATTTTATATGCTAATAAAATCATAAAAACGTGGAATACCCATTTTTTTCCTCTGCACTAATTATTCACCTGATGGGAATTCAGTTAAAACCTAAATTTATTTAAAATTAATCCAATTAAAAATCAAAACAAATTTGAAACTTAACTAAAAATTAACAGTCTTTCATATTGCACCCTTCAACTTCTTAATTTGATTGAATATGAGTTTTAATTTGAATTAAAATTAAACCAACATTCATGTTCTTGATTGAATTCCACAAGTTTGAATTTCAATCAAAATAAAAACCAAACTAAGATATGCATCTCTTTTATTTATTTTATAACAATCCTTAAACACTTTTTTTTTATTTCTTTTACTTACTTTTTTCAGTAATAAAAATGGGTTTTATATATATATATATATAATTTATGATCCATGTTATGTCGTTAAAATTCTACTCATAGTCTAGATTTTAATTACCTTACTATAAATTAATTAAAGTATGACATATAATATTGAATTTCCATAATAAACTAAAATAGTAATTGGTGATATAGTAATGAAAGTTTTCTGAATAGTAACTGTCCCACTACAGTGATTGTGTTCCAGCTTCTCTGTATTGCTATCCAAGGTGTAAAAGAATGTAAGTGTCTTAAATCCTGTACATTGGTATTCAGTTATATATTGGTTAGTATTCGGCATGGAGTGTTAGAAAAAGAGTAACAACATTTCCCTTAGATGATTTATGTGGTGATTTATCCATTATTTGGGTCATTAGGTGGAAAATAGGTTTTTTTCCGTTATATACTTGTTCGTTCACAGTGGCATTATGTGCCTTCTAGGATGTCCTGTTTTTTATATTTTGGCATGTGATTGGAAGAATTTTCAACTTATAATTTTACTTAACACCAAAATAAAGAAAGCATAGAAAACAAGAAGTGGGACAGTGAAGTGTGATGGATTTTAGTACACATTGATCGTGGAATCTAGTAAGATTTAAATGAGTGTGATAAATTAACAAATCTACCAAAGAAATCTAGTTTGTAGAATTCATCCACCAATGATTTTTTTGGGGATGATTTATTGCTAAATGATGCTTATCGTAGTAGTCAACTTGTGGAACAGTGGCACTATCTTGTCAAAGCATCTTGCTGCAGCACCTTGCTACTCTTCTAATGGCCTTTATATTATGCGCAGCCATCACCTGGCTTACGGCTAAAATCATGGCGACAGACATTTTTCACGATGATGGGGATTATACTGCTCCACCGCGAGCGCAGCGGAGTGTGCTAGATAACTTGCGGGGTGAAAGATGTGATAAGTCTTAAACAAACAACACACACAAATAATCTGCAAGGAATAGAAGAAAAAAACGGAACACGGGCAACACACAAGATTTAACGTGGTTCGGTTTCCCTAATCCACGTGCAACAGGAAGAATTT
>Ga0099825_1010488_pt1 | contig 10152 bp, 2 predicted proteins | sample SiratroredBW_FD_76838 | JGI IMG/M metagenome (GOLD analysis project Ga0099825, IMG submission 76838) | Root nodule microbial communities of legume samples collected from California, USA - Siratro red BW | ecosystem: Host-associated > Plants > Roots > Nodule | place: USA: California | collected... | reverse complement strand
ATAACAACACGTGACCAATTCTACGTGGGATGACAACTATTTTAAATATTATTTTAATTATTATTATTATTATTAATACAAGATTAAATTATGCAAGACGTATGAAAACAAAAACACAACCACCCCCACTAACAAACACACACCAAAAAAAAAAAAAAAAAAAAAAAAAAAAAAAAAAAAAAAAAAAAAAAAAAAAAAAAAAAAAAGATACTGAAGAGAACTCAAAAATACTCAAATGGAAAAAAGCATAAACCAATTAATAAACAGCAAGAATGATCTTTGGACAGTGATCAATCTTGGATAACAACACGTGACCAATTCTACGTGGGATGACAACTATTTTAAATATTATTTTAATTATTATTATTATTATTAATACAAGCTTAAATTATGCTAGACGTATGAACACATAAACAAAAAAAAAAATAACTGAAGAAATTCATCATAAATAATAAGTCAGTAATGAGAAGAAGGTAGTAATGAAATAAAAATGTTAAAAGGTAAAGGGAAAATTATTAGAAAAATAAGAAAGGAAAAATGGGAACCATAAATTCTAAAGTAAAGACTGTCAACAAAGGTAAAAAAGGAATAGCCACATAACACATGAATGAACAGAGGCAACATTTTATGATATGGGAAGGAGGGTTCTGCAGAAGTATATTTTTTTCCAGAGGTAATAAACACTCCGATGTTTATCACTTTCTGAAATCAGCAGATGCAGCATTCTTTATAAATACGGTCACGCCAATTAAAAGGTCATGGCAAGTCAGAACTACAAGTGTATTTGTCAATTAAAATAATGCATATTTTATTTTTATTGAGGAAATGAAATTTTTTCCCAACCACTACAGCACCATAGCATTTAATCCATCATACATACCTTAGAATATCCTTTTAAATGTAACTAATAAATTAATAAAAGAATTCACTTATATGTAACAAAGGAAAAACAAATACACTCATCACCAATAAAAGCAGTACAGAATTTATGAAAGCCAAATTCATGGATGACTTGATGATCCACGAAAGGTAAATCTGGTTAAGAATTTAAAAAATTATATCAACTTACTAAGAGTAATACGCCTTGCGTGAATTGCACAAAGCATTCCATCTTCAAACAAGTGAACTAGACATTCCTCAGCTGCCTGCAGTATGGTTATATAAATTCCAAAAGAATGGTCATGTTTTATGAGAAATTTGGTTAAAATTTAAAAATGACCCGCCAGGCGAAATTCAATAAATGATTCTAAATCAGTGACAGTCATTTTAAAACAAATCGCAAAACAGCAGCACTATTGACAAGGACTCGATACAAGGCATCCAAAAACATATCAGGGATTTAAATGTAGCAAGCAATTCGTGAGACACTTTAAAAGGTGTGGATGGGTGATCAAGAGTGAGTTTTGATGTAAGGCAACTTTGAGAGGGGAGAAGTACAAGCCAGGAGTAGTTTTCCCTGCTTAGTAGTAAAAAAGTTATGGAAGGGAAGGAAACGAGAGGGAATCAACTTGGTGGGAACACTTCTGAGACACTGCCCCTTTTCCATTGACCCTCCCCTAAAGTTCAGATTCTTAAATATTGGTTAAAAACAGTCTACATTCACTTCGACCTCAATCAATAAACACCCTTTGGAGACAAGTTAATCAGAAGAGTTCCGAGACACTATACCCTTTTCCACTCCCCCTCTTCCGGTGGAGCCTCCCTGACCATTCCCTCTATACACCCAGGAAAGAGAAAAAAATAAAATAAAATCCAGCTATGCCTGTTGAATTCATAAGGATTTATGAAAAAAATTGTTGGGTCTTTGCATAAGTGCTAAATTAAATTATAATGTAAAAAATTAAAAATAGAGATTTCTAATAAAACATTTGTCGCTTGGAAGTCTGATGAAACACCTCTTAACAAGTTACTTATTTCATTCTCATTTCATTAAGCCTGCAACTAACTAGAGCATACTGTTTTATAGTCAAACATTGAATGTCTAAAACTTCAATTTTCACTGATCAAAGGTTTTTTTTTTCAAAGCACATTCGGTAATATTGGGCAGATTTTCAATGTTTAAAACCATGCAGAAAGCACAAAAATAAAATAAATATACAAAATTTGGAGGACAGCGGTAGAATCTAATAACACATTTTAAGCTTAAAAATTTAAATAGTTCACCCAGCAACAAATTGAAACAAGGTAAAGAAGAACTTGCGTTAAAACAAACTTACCCTAACATACCAATTTACTTTAACATTATTTTAAGCAAAAAATTTAAATAGTTCACCCAGCAAGAAATTGAAATAAGGTCAGGAAGTTGTGTTAAAACAAATTTACTTTAACATGGATTTTTATTTTTATTAAAAACAACCTTCGCATTCTAATTAGATGATTTGCAAATTTGCAACATCTAGCACCCTAGTGATAACTCAAATGTGCATGGAATAAGTTGCATACCTCCTGGAGTGCTACCACAGCTTCAGCTGTCCAGCGACTCACCTCCGTAGAGAATTGGTGTGTAATTTGTTTGACCTACAGCCAAAAGTAAAAACATTGCCGAAACAACGTGAACAAACTTCTCACAAGATTTGATTCAGCCAAATAAGGTACCTGATGCTATGCCAACAAATTTTAATTAATAACATAATCATAATTACATACAGAGCATGTTCTTCAAGCACTTCCATCAGTTAACAAGTGGCAAAAGTTACAAAAACATTCCTACGAAAAAAATAAACACACAGCAACCAAACTGTTAAGCTCATTTCTACATCCAAGTAATTTACTTAGTGTTAGTTAGCAACCAAAATATGATGCTCATTTTTACACCCAAGTACTTTAATTAGTTTTACTTTGAGTGAGAAGCTGCAATGCAAGTGAAGAATTATGAAAAGCACAAAATTTAAATGCAAACCTTACACAAATTACTGGAATAAAAATCTAAATCTAATTGAAGAACGCCACCAAAAGAACTGTGTATTTGTCCTTATAAAAACCAGATCTTGAACATTAATTTCAGATTCAGATATCTACAGCAGTGGCGAATATAGAGAACTAGCCCTGCTAACTGTCCAGCAAATATAACCAATATCTACAAACTCAACTGCGTAATTGTAACTAGTGTGTTTGTTTGCATTTAGGTAACGCCAATTCAACATCTCTCTTGCTGTTTTGCAGTTGCACTAAAATTTGTAAAACTTCCTTTCAATGCCAACTAAACAGTTTCAATTCAACACCCCTAATAATAACAGTGTGTTTGCTTCCGTTCCATCCAACATAACACCTCTCTTGCTTTTACACTCTCTTGCATTGTACCATGTAAAACTTCCATTGAACACCAATCAAACAGTTTTTCCGACACCCCTAATCACCGGTAGTAAAAGATAGACAAATAGCCATAATGATTTCTTGTTATAACTGCTAGTTTTTTAGATGAAAATCTAAGCAGCATACCCAAAATTAACATCACATTATCACTATTTATTAACTTTCCTACTTCAAGCAACACAAAAATGGGCTAATGTCCACTTGAGAAGTAAATCTGTGATGGTTGCGGAAAAACTTACACATCTGAGAAAGGGAGCAGCCGGGATAAGAAGCTTGCAACTCTTCTGAAAATGACGAATCTCGCGAAGCGCCACTGTTCCTGGCTTATTGCGCCTTTTCTTCCTTCCCTGAGTATTCGGCGTAGCTTCTTCTTCTTCTTCTTGAAATTTTCAACAAATGACAATGAAACATCAGAAAACCAAAATGAATCAACACAAACGAAGAATTTGGCTTTTCACATACCCTGCGGCTCCTCTTGTTGCTCCCTTCTCCTCCGTCTAGTCGAAGGCTTCAATCACAATTTCAGCAGACAAAGGTCAAATTAGGGATTTCGCAACTCGAAACGCACAGAGAGAGATAGAGTCATAGAGTTACCGATTGCTGTGACGGTGTCGTGGATGTGGAAGCGCGTGCGGCTTTCTTTTTACCTTCAAATTTGAACAGCCAAGAAAATCAGGGTTTCGGTTTTTGAAGTGAAAAAACGAAAGAGAAGAGTTGAATTTCACATATACCGATTTTGCGTGAAGCTGGCGTGTGCTTCACTCTCGCCATCGACTTCAACCAACCAAGGAAGAAGAAGTCGAAAAATAATTTCACTATTCAGATTCAAACCGGTTCACCTTTTGCATTTTGTGGATTTTCAAAACGAAGCATTTTGCCTCCATTTTCTTTGTTTCCCAAACTATCCCTGCTTCAATGTTACCGTTATCTCACCTCGTTTGAACTATTTTTTTAACTTTTTAGTTTAATTTTGACAAATTACTGGCTTGTATAGTACGGTAACAATTAAAAATAAAATTATATGGTTTTTAAAGTAATTAGACTACTTTTAACTTTCTTTTCTTAATTTTAATATGAGATTTCAATCTTCTATTTTTTTTCCTATTATTTTCGTTTTTAAAATTTAGAAAATCTGTAATTTTTAATGTTAATTTTGCATGTATTTTTATTTTATATTTTAATGAATTAAATAACTGTTATATCTTAAATTATTATGTTTGTTAGAATGAAAAATAAAATAAAATAAAATAAAGAAGACTAAAATTGTGAAACAAGAATTGGAAACAAAATAGTAAAATAACAATTTAATTAAGTGACTGGTGTAGAAATTAATAACCTTTTAATTATATGACAAACAAAAATTAGAAGATGGTATTAAAAAAATTGTTTTATTTCGGGGTTGTTGCTTAGAAAAAAAAAATGCTAATAAGTTACAATAATCTTTGCTTATTATTAGAAAAAAAGGTATAATCATCCTAAAAATAACTCCATCTTCTACTTTTTTTACTAACCTATTATTGAAAAATGATGTATATACATAAATATGTATGAGATTCGTTACTCAGTCTTTCTTAAAATAAATATACATTAGCAAATTACAATTATAATTGTTTAGCTTTAAAATTACTTTTTCATCCCATCATTTCTAGAATATGTGATTTTAGTTTTTATAAAAAAAAAATGTTCTAATTTGTTCCTCCAGTTTTCTAAAGTAATTTTAATTCACAATTTATATGTCATTTAATTGTTAACAAACAATATTAACTTATAACTTCATTATAATGACGTAGTTGTTGATAACATAGCATATAATCTTATGGTGAAAATAGGTGAAAAAATGAAATATTATTTATTCCAAAATGAGCACAATATATTCCTAATACTACTATGCATTAGTTATGGTTGTCTTATATTAAAAAAATAAAATACAAATTTTAGAATAAAGCTTCTCACTTGTAGAGATGAGAAAAATTTTCTAATTATTTTAGTTGAAGAATATGAAGATTTGAAAAGGGCAATAATTCTGAAAAATAAATCAGTAAAAAAAAATTTTTTAATAAATTTTTTTTTAATATATGTCTATTTTAAATGAATGATAATGCTTTAAATGTAGTCCAAATAGTTTATGGCTTCATTCATATATAATTTAATGAGAATTTTATAAAGGAAGAAGATGAATATGGATATGAATAGAATATTAGAAGACATGAAAGAAGGGAAAGTGTTATATCAGTGTTGCAAGTTGGAATCAAATTTACAAGAAGAATAATTTGAAGAAAAATGTTGTTAATTTTTATTTTTTTTATATATTTGGTAGCCATAACTACTATATATAACCAATAATCTACTTTTAAAGTTTATGTTTATAAACACTTACTTTAAATACACATCAACTGTTAGAGATATTAAGATATTTAAATTTTGTTATTTGGGTTGAGCATTATCCTTTAATAAAATCTCCTGAATCTGAGTTCCTTTTTTTCAATGATTGGTGATTAGTTAATGGAAGATGGATGAAATTCTTGTTCTATAGTGATTATTTACAATGATGACAACAGATGAATCAGTTCAAAGGTAGAATTGCAAACATGAAATCTTATTTGCTGAAGGATTGAATGTTACACTACAATGTTTACTTTGACAGCTACCTCTACAACACATCCATCAATTATACAAAAAAGTGTACCTAGTAGCACAAGTGGAAGGGTAATTATAACAGACTGAAAAAAATTATGCAGCTTATGTCACGGATCTTATATGCAAACTAAGATGCATGACTTTCTGGTAGGATTATAGATTGTAGTATTGTTCACCTCTTCATACATGCTGGACAATTGGTTTGCCTTCTATGGATAATTCTGTTCAAGATTAAAAGAAGTGGAGTTCTAAGGCTGTGAAGGGGTAGGAGATGTTGGAGGCTTGAAATCTGGATACTGCAATTCAACAAAAAGAGAGCAAAAAAAAATGTGTCAGGAGCATGCAGTAGAATGGTCTTCATAAATTACCATTTTACTATAGCAATTCTGAAAATTCATGATATGTGATTCTAAATTAGGCTCATTACAAAATTCAGTGTGACATTTGATTATGGCAATGCAGTTACTTGACTCCAACACCTACTTCTATCAAAAGCAATTCAAATGTATTAGAAACTGTGAAATCATGAATTTCAACCCTTATAGTATGTTCAAAAGAGTGTTAGGAAGAATGTGTTATTAGTATTTTTCAAAGAGAATATACATGGCAAAAAAGTTCTAAGAAAATTGGCATCCACAAGCATGAATCATCATCACAGAAAGTGAAAAAGTAATAGAGAAGGAAACTAAGACATCACATAAGGGTATGGTGAAAGTGGCCTTGGTGGCACAGGAAGTGGTTCTTCCTTGATTTCACTTTTGGGCACTGAGTTTACTTCAGGAGCTACTTCATCCACTTTGGTCACAGGAGTAGCTACTTCATCCACTTTGGTCACAGGAGTAGCTACTGCAGGCTGCACAGTGCTATCAGCTGTAGCAAGCTCTGAACTTTTGTCTGATGGAGCAGGAAGAGCCTTATCATTGGTAGAGGCTGGTAGAAGAGCCTTTCCAATGTCCTAGTGTCCCCAGCAATTCCATTCAAAGAGAACAAGGTCAGAGGAAGAGGGATAAAAATCATACAAGATATACATTCAGAAACAGATAAAATATTCCTATATGATCCAAAAATGCATCACAGCATAATTACAGCTAGTTTATTATGATATAGATCAATGAATCTCAAGTACCTTTATTTCATCAACAAGTTCTTTAGGGGCAACTTTGGTGTTCAAGAACTCATCAAGTTGTTTCACGGTTTGCTTTCGGTCCTGGCATCAAATAAATAGAAATTGATATGAAGAGAAAAATAAAATTGACAAGAAACAAGAAAAGAAGAGCATGATAATGACCAATGAAACTGGTTTAATTGGCATGCAATGGTCAGCCTCAATTGTCAACAAAAGCCATAATTTAGAAATTCCTGAGTGCAACTAACCTCATAATATATTATTGTATGTATTATACTTCCCTTCTCATGACATTCAACATTATCAGCCACCAGTTTTGAAATCCTACTATGAACTATGACTTCAGAAGATAAATAATGATTTTGAGTGAAATTTCAAAGTTGATAGTACTAGTGAGTGAAATATCATTACATCTATTGAAGTCCAAAAATTGATAATACAATGTTGAGAAATTAGTTATCAGTGACTTAAATAGAAAAGAAAACTACTCACAATCATTAATTTCTTTTACTCATCTCACCATCATTGATAGACTAGTTTACATTAGAGAAACTAAAACTGTCACATTGATCTCTCAAGGAAAATGGATGCAATTATTTAAATAAGAGGGGAAGACAGTGTAACTTAAGCATTGTCAAGGGAGAAAAATGTATTTTATTTATATTCTAACTTTCTCTTCGATCATCATTATCCACTCTAGTGGAAATTAATAGTATAAAGACATGTTATGTGAACAGAAAATTACCCAAAAGAACAATGCTACATTCTACAGCTTTGCATGCTCTAGCAACAACCATCAAAACCAATGCACTTAAGTAGGCAAATGTTCATCAAAATTGGATTTTGAACATAGGAGTCCTGACTTCAAACAAAACTTTAGACTAACACAAATATGACAACAACGTTGGGACAACTGAACTGTAACAAATCATAATACTGAGATTATAACAACATTGGTGTTCCAACTTCAAGTCTTTTAAGATGACATCATTAGGGTTATTTACCCAAGGTGTTGTCTGCTATAAGCTAACGAGATCCCCACAAACAACACCAATATTCTAACCTTAAGTTCGTTGAGATGGCATTATTAAGGTTAATTACCCCATCTGAGGTATTGTCCATTTTGGAACTTGGAACTCCAGTTTTGTCCTTAAAGGGAACCTCGAAAGGTTAAGAGAGGAAGGTATATTCAAAGTGACCTTGACCTCGACTCCTAAATGATGTGTGACTATTGGGTGTACCAGAACAATGAGATTTTTTATTTTTTCTTTGTCAGCATAACAACACTGGGATAACAATGTTGCGAGAACCAAGGCCTTATAAACCTCTCTAGAATTTCATATTTCCAGAGTGGGACTCAAGTCTCATATCTTGTAATTGAAGCCTAAGATCTTCAGCACCCAAATGGGCTGCCGTTTGACTAAACCAGAGCAATGCGAGTTTGCAACAGTTAGACAAGGTGAAAATCTCCAATACCGAAGACAATGGATAAGAACACAGGAAAAACCACACTACAAAAGATAGTTGTTATAGTTGGGTAAGCCCAAACCCAAGCCTTATAAACCCCTTTCCTTACAAAAGATAGTCTCAAAACCCATAACTCCAGCCTAAAATCATTATACCAGATATCACAATTCGACATGTTAATATTGTTGGACTGAATGGAAAATCCCCCAGACATTCTTCTACAATCAATAGTGAGAGACTGATTTCTCAACCTCAAATGTATCTTGTGCTCTCCCTCTCCCTCTCACACATGACGTTACAAACACTAAAATTGTGTTTCTCTTATTTACATAACTTATTCAATTGATGATTATCTCTTTTACTTATTTACCCTATATAAATTCTTGCATTTTGATGACATCATTAGAAAAAGAAAAGAACATATCCTTTATTCCTTGAAGGGATATCTGATTTTGATATTTGATATAACGTCACAATAAGGTCATGAGAAGAAGGAATTACAAAGTTAAAGCACAGATATGCAAAAAACAATGCTTGCCTCCTAGAACCAAAGTTGAATTATTCAAAAAATTGATGATGATAATTAATAAATAACATAGTGGAAAAAAAAAATTGCAACCTCTGCTTTGTAAAACGTACTTACCTCAGCAAATAAAAGCTTCTTGCTTGCAAATTGAATAATTGCAGCAGATCCTACAACTTGGAGAATTGATTCTATCTACAAACAGAAAAGCATCGTAAACAAGTTATGTTAGTAAACTCACAACATATTCTTTCCGAGAAAAGAGAACAAATTATAAGTAATAACTCAGATGAAGGATCAACCTCAGAAAAAGCTAAAACACTCAGTCCAGCAGCTGCTGCAGCAATCCCAAGAGTAACAGCCACACCATCAGATGAATCCTGCAGCGATCCTCCATTAATAAGAAACACTCAAACAAAATCATGAACAAAAATCTATTTATTTTAAAATCAAGCACATATAAATGGATCAATCACCGTATTCTTGAAAAACAATATCTCATTCTCTTCCTTTTTTTGTTCCTATCAGAAAGTCCAGTTAATAATTCATTCTTTATTTTTCTGATTGGCCAGTTTCCTTTCTTACAAACTAAAATTCTCAATTTGAGAGATAAAACTTTTAATTCTCTCAAAAACAAATTAAATACCCTATCTGTGTTATTAAATTAAACAAAGAAATGCATACTAATTTACAATGTGAAAAGCAATAGTCGTCTTTGCCCGTGCTTCAGCATTGAGAATAACAATTGCAATTAGATAAAACCAAGATACTTACTCCAATTGCTTCAGATATAGCATCTGTCAGACTATCCAAACCCAACGTCTTCTTTGGTTCTAACCAAGGAAGACCACTACTCTGCAGAATTCCATTCCGTGTCAGAAACACTAATCAGTACAAAATAACTGACATTTTAAAAGCAAAAGTTATAAATATAACACAGTAAAATGAAAAGGGAGAGGAAATACCTTCCATCCTCTGGGTCCTTCTGCACCATCCTTAATTGCATAAGCAGCTTTAAATCCATTAACGGTAACCAACTCTGCAACCAGTTCAGAGTTCCCATCAAATCTGGCTTCCATCACAAGTT
>Ga0099825_1010487_pt1 | contig 10152 bp, 1 predicted proteins | sample SiratroredBW_FD_76838 | JGI IMG/M metagenome (GOLD analysis project Ga0099825, IMG submission 76838) | Root nodule microbial communities of legume samples collected from California, USA - Siratro red BW | ecosystem: Host-associated > Plants > Roots > Nodule | place: USA: California | collected... | reverse complement strand
TTCAAACTTTTCTAAATAAATGTTAACAGTACACATTCTTTCCATTCTCTCTATTTAAATGAAATTTAGTTAAATCCAATTGGATGAGATTGCATTCTCCATTTACTAGATCCTATAACCAAAATTAGTAGGACTTGCTTACATTTAACTAACATTAATGACTACGATGTTTATAATAGTTTTTTTTTTCTTTATTTTAATACAGTAATTTGCTTTTGGAATTCCACATAAAATTAGTGCTCTCCAATCATTTTGATTGTAATGCTAGTAAATTATTTTTTTAACGATTATTATAATTTTTGTCTAAAAATCATACAAATGTATAAGTATTATTTTACAAATTTATATATCGAATATAAGTATATTTAGTAAGATATATAAAATAATTTATTTTATAAATTTTTAATTTATAATTACAAGTTCCTTCAACTAATTTTTAAATTGTAGCTCATAGGTTATTTTTTTTTCTATTATTATCCCTTGTATTTTAACACAATTCCTTCTTATTCTTAATTTTCTTACGCCTATAGTTACCTATTTTAATTTTAAAATTACAATTAATTACTTATTATTTTTAGTATTTATGGTGTTACTTTTTAATTTTATATGAAGTTCAAATTAAAATAGATTTATCATTAAAAGTTAATATAATTAGTAATTCATTACATAATAAATTAGTTTATAACAACACCTTATATATTCCATTCAACAATGAATATAACTTATTATTTATTATTTTTAGTATTTCTCGTGTTACTTTTTAATTATTTCTAGTATTTCTCGGGTTACTTTTTAATTATATATGAAGTTCAAATTTAAAAAGGATTTATCTTTAAAAATTAATATAATTAGTAATTTATTACATAATAAATTAGTTTATAATAGCACCTTATATATGGAAACATCAATTTTAATGAAGAGATTTTGAGAACTTTAGTAGGAAGGTGAGTTGAACAAATGGTCCGATAGAAACACATGTAGAAAATCGGGCGATGGACACCAAAACACTTTTATGGAATGACAAGTGGAAAGAGAACTATGTAATCAAAATAAATACAAAAGGTTTCAGCTGAAAAGAAAAAAGAAAGAGTGGTTGGCATGGGCGAAAGGTTGGACCAGAATTGGAAACTGAAATTTATGTGAAGAAGAGAGGTATTTGAAAAATTTTACCAAAAAGGCACCTCATACTATAAGGTAAAATGATGCTGAGAAATAGCGAGGATAAGTGAATTTGGAAAGGAGAGAATATAGAAATATACACTTTAAATATGCTTACTCTATTTTATATAGACTTAAATGTGGATGTGAGGCAAAAAATCTATCAAGAAATGTGCAACGACAAATAGGAGGGTAGATAAATGTACAACTACATAATAACCAACAAAGTTTCCTATTATCTCTCTTAGAGGAAGAAACTACCCATCCTGTTCTCTTTTCATGCTATATATCTTCTTAATCTTGAAACAATGTTATGCTTGGGGCAATATCCGCATAGCTTTCTCCAAACAGGCACTGTTTACCATTTTGACAACATAACTTCCTTGAGAGGAAATTATATAGAAAGCAAAAATGTGTTGGATTGTTTATCTTCTTGTGAGATCCATACCCATTATTTTTTGGTGTGTCTATGACACATAACAGACCCAATATAATACATCATTATAATTAGGATAAAAGACTAATCCTAAGTGTGTGCAATTATGAGGGCATTGGTGTATATGGAGAAGTGTGTGAAAAACAGCTTTGAAGAAAAGAGAGGGAGAGGCAAATACAGTTCACAGCTACTTCCTATAGCAACCTGTGTTGGTTGTTTTGACGATCCAACGGTGAAGCCTTATCTGATTGAGCTTCAATTTTTATTGAAGATTCCTCACTCATAGTTCTTCAATTTGGACGGTGAGATTATCTACTTGAAGTTTGTAGAAGCGTTTGGAATTTTGTGAAGAGCTGTTGTCCGCAGGAAGTTCTTGTTACTGTAAATTTTGGATTTTTTGTAAATCCAACGGTGAAATCTTCTCTAATTGCTCTGAAATTTTTAATAGAGTTTTACCACTCATGGTTCGTTGTTTTGGACGGTCAGATTTGAGATCAGAGTTGTAGTTTGTTTTCAAAAAATTCGTGAACGTTGTCTATTTTTCTAGTGACGAGATTCTTGAACTCTTATCTATTTTAATTTGTTGATATTTTTGGGTCATTATTTGTGACTGCTTGAGGATTAGGAGATATATTTAATATCTCATCTCGTCTCCAAGCGTATACTCAATGAGATATATATCTTTGATCTCTTGACTAAGCATACAGGAACTTAATTAAGCTAGTACAAGAGTTTGATTGAAAGTCGTATAAAGTCGTATATTGTATTTGGAGTTGGATTACTTAGCAAATTCATGGAAAAGCCTCGTATGTATCATTTTAAGGAGGTAAAATTATTTTATGATTTTAAAGGCATTTTGACTGAATAAATTTTTTATGCTAAAAATAGTGAAATAAAACTAATTGGCTATACTAAGAGTGATTTGGTAGAAGTTATAAAAATATATCGAGATATGAATTTCATCTTAAAAATGATGGATTATCATGGTCTGTAAAGAAATAATCAATTGTCCCTCTTATCAACCAATGAAGAAGAATACATTATAACAACAAATCTATAATTTTATTATGCAAAGTGTTTCATGGATGGTTCAAACACATCAATATTCAATTTCATAATATGTGAAGATTGGTTGAGTTGAAGAAAGTGGAGATCAAATGTTATCCAACTAAACAACAAGTTACATACATTTTGAGTAAATCATTAAAAATTTAAGAAGTTATTTTATAAAGAAAATGTTTGACATGATTAGAATTTAAGTTTGATTAATGATAAAAACTAAATAAAAATTATTAAATCTTGATTTTCTTATTTATTAATATTATTTATTATTTAATATATTTTATGAAGCTAATATAAAGATCTTATATATCATTATTTCTAATAATAATAAAAGAGGAGTTGTAAATAAAGTTGTAAGAAATTTTCGTCCTAGTTCCATGCTTTTGTTAGTGTGTAATCTTTAATGAGAATAATATATACATTCTCCTATTTAGTTATACACAAATTATTTTTAAATTACAATATAAAATTCACAAAGACATTAATGTCAATTAATGTGACATTAATGTGAAAAAATATAGTAAAATAAAAGAATACCGCAGACAAGAAACTAACTAATATAGAGAGAAAGAGGCTCCTCCATAGACTTAAAACAAAATATAGTTTCTCACAACTTGGTATAATTAAATTTCTACTATAATATAACTTAACTACAATATGCAATATTATTTAATTATTATATTTTTTATAATAAATAACATTTTTGGTTAGGTATAAGACTGGGAAGGTTTTAGGTTTGGGTAAGAGATTAGAGCATAGTCTAGGTATGTTTATGTAGTCTATAATTAGAGGTTCTTCTTTATGAAGGGGTAAGGTTTGACCGAATGGTTTAGAATGAGTTGTAGGAATGACAATTTAATCTTCTATTAGTGAGGTTGTTCTTCCTCGTTTTGCTAACTTGGATGATGGTAGGTGCAGATGGAGGGGGAATATGCGGATTATTAAAGCTTGGGTAGGTGAGGAAGCTTCATTTGAGGTTTATGCAAAGAGCCTTACTTAGGTACTAGAAGACTTTTGCTTCTTCTTGGTGACTAGAGTGTGTATGTCTATAAGCTTTTACCCTTAGTTTAGTTGGTTGGGCGAATGTTGAAGACTTAATTTGATGCTTGAGCCTCTTCAACTTTCTTTGTGGCTTAACTTACGTTTGTTGTTATTGTTGTTTTTTTTGGAGAAAATTGAATATCTTCTAATTATGGATTAGGTCTAAGTAGATGAGATGTATGGTATTCTTCCTAGTTCTTGAATGCTTAGGTGTTTATCTAAGAAACTCCTCTACAAATCTCTTAGATGTACTTCAGGAATTTGCACCATGTGACAAGTAATCTAATGCTTCTTTTGTATGGAAAGCTTTAACAAATGAAGGTTTTTTCTACTTTTGGGCATTTAAGGAGAATGACTTGTTCTTCTTACTTCGGACATCTTGTTGTAGTTCAATTTCATGAACTATGAGGATACCTATAAGTTCTTCTAGAGAGTAATGGTGTCCAGATTCTTAAAGGTGTGAAGGGTAGTCACCTAAGGTCTCCATATTTGGGTAAGATTATAAGGATCTTATCTATCTGATCATAACTTTGGTAGATTCTTCCCATTAAGCATAAATCGTTTAAGATGCTTTAGAACTAATTGAACATGGATTAGTGGTTCATTATCTTCCACATTAGAAAACTCATATTGACATGACAAGCTAATAAGCTTGCTTCTCTTTGCAAAAAACAAGTCAAAACACAATAAGTGAGGGTTGAATTGTGTTTTAAAACTTTTGAAAACATTTTGCAGTTCGATGAACGTGTTGAATCATTAGACGATCTAAAAGTCCCTTAAAATGATATAATCATCTAATAATGTTTTGATGATAAGAATACTCCAAATATGTGTTTAAGATTTGATTATTTATGTGTATTGTGCAATTAACATTATTTTTATAGCAGTACACAGATGGTCCAAGTAGAGATGAGTTTTCTTGATATTCACTATTAAGTTGTTAATTTAATTTAAATTTAAATTTAAATTAAAAGATTTCAAAATTCTTCAATAAGTCACATTTTTTTTATATATTGACAACTAATCAGAATACTAACTAATGAAATTATCATATCAATTTGCAATGGGTTAATTATGTATAATTCTCTTAATTATTTGATATGAATGTTGTGCTTTAATTGTTATTCGTTATTTTAAATTCAAATTATGATCAATTGTATGAAATTTTTGCTTACACTAAAATTTTCACACATTCTTTAAGAGATCTTGATGTTGATAAGGTGTTATGAGATCTTCTTGAAAGAATGAAGCAGTGTACGCTATCTACAAATATAAAATGAGCATTCATGAGTTTGATATGTACCATAAAAATACTTAAGGCTTGTTTATATAAGACAAAGTATACTTATGTCTTTCCAAGAAAAACCTTATTAGACTAAGTATACTCACTTGAGCCTATTTTTTAAAAGTTTATCAAATGAAGAGCATACGTACTATGCTTGAGTCTGTTAGATAAATCACATAACAAACAACACTTGCGTCTATTTGGCCACACATCTTGTATTTGTTAAGATACAATGAACACTTACATTTGACATGATCTGATTGTCATAAAAGATTATGTTTTAACACTTTACTATTTAAGTACAAAGTCAAAAATTATATAAAGGGTGTGTTGAACTTGGATTTAACAATCCACCTTTTTTATGGTGTTTCAAACAATAAAATTTAAACATATTTTCAAAAATCATTTTCATTAGATCAAGTTTTCATAAGAGATGTTTAAGATAAAGAAGATGAAGTCTAAATTAAAAGAAATAATATAGTCCCCTAAAATAGACATTGTTTGTTTAGCATTATGAAATATTTAAGTAAGCTCCCCTTAGCTTTAACTTCTCTTCTTCTCCTATACTCTTTCATTTTAAGCTTTTATCTCTCTAACATCCCTTAAAATTTATCCTTCTCCTTTCCCCCTTAAGAATTCTTTGGACCTAAGCACATGTAGTTCAAAATTGAGTATTTTTTGGACAAGTAATCACTTCTGGCTATATTGGGTCTTATTTGGATAAAAAATCACTCTTGGTTAAGATAAGATTATAAAGAAAAGCAATCAAAAGATCACAAGGATGTTAACTAAAAGAGGGTTTATGTCCTTAAATAGATACAAGGTTAAGTTTGCTAAAGAACACTAGAGTGTTTTATAAAACAAATTGCATAGGTGAGGCCACAAGATTATCACAAGCATTTTTACCTAGTGATTCTTATGTGGCGTCAATTTTTCTTCTTTAAAAGTGCTCAATTTATAGAGGCTTGAGAAGTATAATTGTTGCAAATCATTTCTTGTTGTTGTGTAATCTTGAAGTATTCTTTGTTCTTCAAGCTGGGTATATCATTATAGATTAAGAGTACAAGAAATGTTATTCATGCAACATGAAATGCAAACTTCTTCTTGAAGATATATCTAATATACAACGTGAGTTATTGGGCCTATATGAGATAACTGTTATCTAATTATGAGTAAAGCTTAAGAATGTACATTGTGGATAGTCTATGCAAAGGTGATAAAAAGACTTTTTAGAGGAGTTGTGGATATTTGACAATTTTGAAACACTTTTTGAGAGATTTTTTATGTTAATGTTTCTAGTGAGATCCTCTTTGTGGTAAGGTAAAAAAATATTATCTATAAGAAAACATGGCATAGAAATTTATAAGTTGAGTTGAACTATGTAATGCTAAAAGATACATATCTTATTTTTCTAACTAAGAATGAACTTATTAAACAAAGATTCAATAATGCAAGTTGCTTTGTGTTTGTGGTCAACAAATGAAGCAACTATATCCTTTGATATTTGATAATTAAATAATAATATTTTATGTTTCACACTTTATTGTGAAGCATTGACAACTCAAGAATTTAGGAGACCTAAAAAAACTTAAAAAAATGAGGCCTTTTTTAAATTAATAAAATAAATAAAATTATAATATTTTTATCTAAAATTTATTTGAAGTTTAACTCTTCTTTTTTTTTTTTATTTTGAATAATCTGATTCATATCTTATAATTGACATATTTATATATTGTTATATAAAATTAAAAACTAATATATATACATATATACATACATATATACATATATATATATATATATATATAACATTGAATATAACTTATTAGTACATAAAATGATATTAAGTTAAAAAAGATAAAATCTGATTATTAAAACAATGAACTTGATCGCAGTATCTTATCTTGAAGTTGTTTTTTATATTATTTTTCGATATTGTCCTTTTGTAAGTCTTTAACTTTAATTTATAAATTCTAAATTTTTAATGGTCTTCTTTGAATCTGCACAAATTATCTTAAGATTAATTAAACAATAATGAAAAATAAAAAAAAAATCAATTCATCAAATATTATTTTTATTTGATATTGCTATACTCAAAAGTGTAAAAGTAAACACAAACTTTGATTCCTCAATATACTACTTCAAGTTTCCAAGTAAAGATACATGCATAAATACACAATATATAATAAAAATTTAGAATTGAAAAATGACCTGATGATAATCAAAAATTCAAATTGAAATAATATTATGAAAAAAATCAATGAAAGAATTAGAAAAAGTAAAGAGATAAGTAAAAGATTCAAAGAATGAAAAAATAAAAAAAATTAGAAAGTTTTAATACATAAGAAAATTTTAAAAATATTATTTATTAAATAATATTTATACTATTAATATAAATTTAAAATAATTAAAGAATATTTATAATATTGACATAAACTTAAAATCAAATATTTTAAATTTTTAACTAAAAATTAGTTTTTAATGTAATTTTAAAATTAAATATATTTTTAATTTTATAATAATATAGTAATATTAATTTTTGTTGAGGCTTTCGACACATCGAAACTAAAAACAGTTACTTTACTGGCTTAGGATTTGAGCGCTTAAATAATATTTTACATTTCATTTCATTTTTCATAATCAACTAACATTAGGCTCCCTTAAGCATTTGAGTTACAAAGAGTGCCTCCAGGATCAGAATTTAAGCATGTTTTGTTTTGTGAAAATAGATATAATGAATGGTGAGCCTAAATGTGTCTGTCAGTGGACCATTGCTGGACGTAGCAGTTAGTGGTTCCTTGCGATAATATAATTACCACAAAATGCCAATCGGTGAAAAAGAGTAGAAGAGTCCTAATATAGGATGGGCATCATCGTATATTGTAACAGTGTCCACAAAAGTTTCAATAGAAAAGGCATCTGTGAAAACATCACTTTCACTTTGAATATGACAATGACAATAGAAAGTATTCTTAACAAGATTTTATTGTTAGATAGTAAAGTTGGCTTGAATCTTTATTATAAATGGATGAGATTCTTGTTTGTCTCTCACAACCCAATTTCAACAATTTATCGCAAAGGAACTAAATAAATAAAGAAAAAACCTTAATTATGTGTTGTAATTGTTTAACGCATTTGGAATAAGTGAAATGAAATTAGTTTTAGAGATGAAAAGATAGATAATTCTTTTTGAATTAACTCATTTAAGGACATGGACACGAATTAGTTATAAAAATGTCTAAAGCTTCCTTCTTCTATTTAGACTAGTGTCTGTCTTAAGTCATGCATTTTAATGTTACAAAAGTTGAAGGGTAGAGGTTATGTAGGTACGAAGGTAAATGGTATCTAAGTTAATCATGATACGGCTAAATTACATTTTGTGTTGCATTCTTAATCTATAGTGGTCTTATAAGTTATTAGGTTTCATATTTCATTTTGATATATGACATTATTAAAAGATATAAATATATTATTAAATAGTTCTGTGAAGAGTACATGTTGATTTGAAAAATAAAATTGCTCTTTTATTTTATAATTATGAATTAAGGTATGCTTTCATTGTTGATTATTAAGAAGATAAATTTTAAAGATATATAAATTATTATTTTCATTAAAAGGTTTAAGTTTGATTGTAATAATTTTCTACGTTTTCGTAAAATTTTATTCTTGTTCATATAATTTTATTCTCGTTTTATATATCATATATTAATCGATCTTCGATCTAAATATATTCTGTTTAATTATCAGAAACTTTATTTTCGACATATATTTTGTTATAGCAATGTATATATTCACTACGCATTTTCGATTAAAATAAAATATTTTTACTTATACCGTAAATGATATTTAAATCTCTTGTACGTTAGCTCTTGTATTTTCAATTAAAATAAGAACATAAAATAAAGAAGGTAAGTCTTTAAAATTTAGGAAATCAATTACTCGATGATTAATTTGATATTCTTATCATTGTAGGTAGAATTTTGAGTTTAATTCGTCATCAATAGACTAACCTTAACTCATTCTTAAAATAAGTCTCTTTTTATTAACCTATCAAATAAATGAGTTGATAAAGTGAGTTAAGTTAAAGACATGGTCTACTATAAATATCAATTAACTTATAAATATTTTTTAAAGTTATGAATTTTTAAAATATTTTAAATTACAAACTGCACTTTAAATATTTTATATGAATTATAAATTGTTTTTTAATTCATTTGCATTATTTGCAAGTTAATTGGAAGATTAAAGCTCCAACTTGCCCTTTTAGCCAACCCAACCCAACTTGAGTTCAACCTAATTAACTTGACATTATTTGACATGGGTCTAACCTAGGTCAATCCTGTCTTAGTTTGACCTAACATAGCCTTCTTAACTTTGTCACACATGGACCCAACTTGACTTTATCCAAAGTTGATCTGACTTGACTCGACCTGACATTACCTGACTCGACTCGACCTGATGTGGGTCTAACTCTACTTGACCTGATGTGGGCCCAACACAACTGAGCCAAATGTAAGTCCAACTTGATTTAACCCGATATGGGTCTGACTCAACTAGGTTTGACGTGAAACTTACTCAAATTAACTCAAGCTAGACTTGAATTAACTCAAATTGGGTCCAACTCAACTTTGCTCGAAGTATGCCAAACTTGGCATGGGCTCAAATTGAGTTGGGCCAATATGGGTCTAACTTGACTCGACCTGACGTGAGTCCGACTCTACTCGACCTGATATGGACCCAACTTGATTCGACTCAGCATGGGCCTAACTCGACTCAACTTGACATGGGTCTGAATCAATTTAGCCTGATGTAGCCCGACATAGGCCCAACTCGACTCAGTTCATCATGGACTCGACTCAACTCAATATGATGTGGACTCGACTCAACTCAAGGCGTGGACCCGATCAACTTTGGCATCACCTGGACCCAACAAAATCTAGTTGACCCAACCTGACCTACTTAACTAAGCCTAACCTAACCATCCCCATATTGACCTCGAACCGACTTAGAAAGATCTAGGCTCTAACGACTTGACTAAACCTAGCCAATGTTGGTCAACCAGACTTGGCCCAACATAAGTCGAGTTTGTCTTAGCTTGACCTGACCTACCTAAAACTAGACTCGATGCAACCAGGACTTGGGTCAGACCTAACTCGTCTTAACCTAAACT
>Ga0099825_1010483_pt1 | contig 10154 bp, 8 predicted proteins | sample SiratroredBW_FD_76838 | JGI IMG/M metagenome (GOLD analysis project Ga0099825, IMG submission 76838) | Root nodule microbial communities of legume samples collected from California, USA - Siratro red BW | ecosystem: Host-associated > Plants > Roots > Nodule | place: USA: California | collected... | reverse complement strand
TTATTCGGTCCCTCTAGAACTATGAGCCTAGGAGGGAACTACTATGGTCTTGTTATTGTTGATGACTATTCTAGGTTCACTTGGACATTTTTCATTGCCACCAAAGATGAGACTTACCATGTGCTTAAGAATTTTGCCAAAGTTGTATAGAATGAGAAAAACAACAGCATAGTGTCTATCAAATCAGATCATGGCAGAGAATTCCAGAATGAGAAGTTTGACAAATTCTGCAGTAAGTTGGGAATCAAGCACAACTTCTCAGCACCAAGAACTCCACAACAGAATGGAGTTGTAGAAAGGAAAAACAGATCCTTGGAGGAACTGGCTAGAACGATGTTGAACAAGACTGGACTACCCAAATACTTCTGGGCAGATGTTGTCAGCACAGCGTGCTATGTCATAAATAGAGTGCTGATCAGGCCCATACTGAAGCAAGCTCCATATGAACTGTTCAGAGGAAGAAAACCGAATTTGTCTCACCTAAAGGTTTTTGGTTGTAAGTGTTTCATACTTAATAATGGTAAGGATAACCTGGGTAAGTTTGATTTCAAGTCTGATAAAGGTATTTTTCTGGGTTACTCACAACATGGTCATGCTTATCGTGTCTATAACAAGAGGACTATGCTGGTAGAAGAATCTGTACATGTGAATTTTGATGAAACTAACCAAGTTATGTAGGAAAGATCTAAGACATGTGTAGATGATGAAATTCCAATTATTCAACAAGCTGGAACTGAACTGGGAAATAAGACTGAAGAAACTAATGTGTTACTAGAAATTCAGTCAACAGAACCAGAAGATCAATCTGCTGAACAAGAAGTTGTTACTGACAAGATCAGTTCAGGATTGCCTAAGGAGTGGAGAGTTCATAGGAATTTGTCATTGGATAATGTAATTAGACAGGTGTAGAAAGGAGTTTCAACCAGAAGTACATTGAATCAATTTTGTGAACATATGGCTTTTGTTTCACAAACTGAACCAAAGACTATAGCTGACGCACTGGAAGACAGCAGTTGGATAACTGCTATGCACGAAGAACTGAACCAATTTGCCAGGAATGAGGTCTGGACACTTATTCCAAGAACCAGTGGGATGAATGTCATTGGCACCAAGTGGATGTTCAAGAACAAGTTAGATGAACATGGTGTTATCGTGAGAAACAAAGCTAGATTGGTTGCAAAGGGTTGTAATCAGGAAGAAGGAATTGATTATGGAGAAACCTATGCACCAGTGGCAAGACTTAAGGCCGTGAGATTGCTGCTAGCCTACGCAAGCATGAACAGATTCAAATTGCACCAAATGGACGTCAAAAGTGCATTTCTTAATGGCTACATAGATGAAGAGGTGTATGTCAGTCAACCTCAGGGTTTTGAAGATCACAAGCATTCCAATCATGTCTTCAAGCTAAAGAAAGCACTATATGGCTTGAAGCAAGCACCTAGACAGTGGTATGAAAGGTTGAGCAGTTTCTTGCTATCTCATTCATATGAGAGAGGCAAAACAGATAAGACTCTGTTTATTAAGAAAGCATGTTCTGATATTATTCTAGTTCAAGTCTATGTAGATAATATTATCTTTGGATCCACTAATCAAAATTTGTGCAAGCAGTTTGTTGTAGTTATGCAGGGAGAGTTTGAAATGTCCATGATGGGCGAGCTCAACTACTTCCTTGGATTGCAGATCAAGCAACTGAATCATGGGACTTTTCTAAGTCAAACCAAGTACTGCAAGGAGTTGCTGAAAAAGTTTAATATGGAAAGTTGTAAAGAAAGTGTAACACCTATGGAAACTAACTGTTATTTGGATTCAGATGAGAAAGGAGCCAGTGTGGATCAGACTAAATTCAGAGGATTTGGTTCACTGCTTTATCTTACTGCCAATCGACCAGATATCATGTTCAGTGTGTGATGAAATTAGTGACTGAATTTATGATCGAATAGGTGATTGAATGTGTGACCAAATTTTTTGGCCACTGATTTGGTCACTGATAGTGACTGAATTTTTCAATCATTAATTCGGTCACTAATAGTGACCAAATTTTTCAGTCACTAATTTCGGCCACTATTCCGCAATTTTTTAGTACTGATAATACATGTAATATTAAATGGACACATTCATAAAAATATCATAACATGTTATTGTGAAAGTCATTTGGTTCTGCACATTGTTCATTCTCTATTTCACTCCCTCAAATCACCTGTCCACATGCATTTGGAAATGATTAAGTGTAGTGTCCATATGGGTTTTCAAATGATCCAATATGGTGTCCATATGTGTTTACAAATGATCCAACCTGGTATCCATGTGCATATTCAAATTATCCAATCTTTGATCGATGTGAATCATCAAGCTATTTAATCCTTCTTGCACCTCTTGAAAACCAAACATCTGACCATGGTGGGGGACTAGGGGGACTGGGTCCTTGGGGTGCATCTTGTTGAACATGGTCGTCTGCTTGTGGTGGCTCTTCACCATCTTCGTTGTCATCATCATCAACCATCCTATATTGCTAAATACCATTAACACGAAAGATATTTATTTTGTGCAATGTTTTTTTGCCAAAGTAATTTGTCCAACCCAGGTACACACATGTTTCACAAGAGAAGTTGATGCTGAAGACATTGAAAATGCATGAAATGAGCATGGTGTACGGAAGAGTCATATTATTATCCTTGCATTTGAGCATGTGTTGCATAATCTAATTAGGTCAATTAATTAATATATTATTTTTGATGGCTCATAACATAAAAATCTCTTCTTGCAACAATTGAGCAAAGTTTGTTGACTGCAGTCTTAATATATGGACATAGGCGTAATGGAGTAGTCTATCATCAACAGTAAAGTTGCCTACATTCCTGAGACCCTGACCCTGGAACTCAGGTCTAAGCATTAAATTCAATGTTAATTCACAGTCATAGTTAAAGTGCTCAAAGTTGTTTGGATATGAGACTCTCAAACCTTTGTACTGGAGGTGTGCCAAAGGCATCCAATCAGAAGGTGCAATAGTTAATTTTTTGTTACTAACCTCACTCTAAAGGTTACCATTTGTTGTCATCTTGAGGTTTGAATAGAAAACCTTCATCAAGTCATCATAGTAAGCATGTTGGAGCATGACAAATGTTTGCAAATGCTGAAATAAGAGATGATTTTGAAATTGAGACCCTTCTTTCTAAACTAAGGCAAATTCATCACTTTTGGTGGCTGAATTTTCTTCTCATATAACTGAGTCGCATATTGAATCATTTGGTCTCATTCACTAAAAAACCGTGTCTGGCTTAGCATGTCCTCAACGCCACCCATCTCAGAACCAGGAGCAACATCATCATGAAGTCAGGATTTCCCTCCACGTGTCTTGACAACTCTGTGTCATTTACTTCCAGAAGATGTAGTCATAGTTATACAAGTAAAACATTAAACTTTTTAGATAAAACAAATTTAAGTAATTTTGTGTACATATGAAACAATGCGAGTAACAAACTAAATCATTATGAAATGTAAATACATAACATTTAGTACTTAATAACATTACAAATGATAATGTTCAACACAAAGAAGATTAGAAATTACAATGTCATATAAATTTTTCATATTACAATTAAAACAGAACATTCAACATCAATCAAAAGGAGCCACCGGTTATAATACTCATTAACTTTGTCAGACGATGATTTGGGGGCATGCCAAACAGACCCTTTCCCAAAGTCACGTTACTACACAAGTATTCGTAACATTGTTCCATAATTGCATCATCAGGTATGTTAAGTTGAACTAACATGTCCCATATATCACTTTCAATGTACTGGTATAATGAGTTACAACGCATGTTGTGCACATGTTCACGAAATATTACATTGTGTTCAAGTGCAATTCGAAAATTCTTTTATATTTGAATTGTTGATGTTGATGGCTTTAGTGACTTCTTTTAGGTTAGTCGTCAACGTCTGAAATTGAGCATCCATCAAGTCCATCACAGGGGCTTTTCTTTTCGATCGCCATGATAATGAGTTTTCTGCAGAAGGTGCAGATGGTGTCGAATGAGTGGGAGTTGGACTGTAAGAATCCACCAGTGGTGGTGATGGAAAAGCTTCCTCAGTCCCCTGGTGAAATGTGGGTGGCTCTGGCACGTATTCCATATGGTCTTCGTTCAAGTCCATGTTAAAAGATTGTGATTCAATACGTCGCCTAACTTGACGAGCAGTGCCAACTCCTTGGCCAGTGGCTCGATCAACTGCACGTAGTTCCTCCATCAGGTCATAGTGCCTGATAGGTTTAACCCTCCACTTAGATACCTTAGGCTTTACCTAGAATAAACATTTTGTGGTACATTACTTTAACTTAAATGTCAATTGAGGATTGACAGCGTAAATTGTTAAAGGTATCATGTTTACCTTAATTAGGTCAACCCAAACTTCATCATCGGCATCAAATACTTTTGTGGATTCGTTCCAGGCAAATCCACTAACTCCACTAAAGAGATCGTGGACGTCGCGCCATATGTCTTTCAAAGTCTTTTGTTTATTCTTGACATTATTTTTTGTTATTCCTACCCATCCTAACATGCGGAGAGCTGTGACAATGTTATTATAAGCTTGGGTGGTCCAACTTCCACCCACCTAATTGCCCAGACATGCCTTGTCTATCATAGCAGACAAAAGGCGAAAGTCCATATTTGTGGTCCACTTTGTGAAATGACGGATACTGGTAGAAGACTCAGAAGCAATGTCTTTTCCATGATCCATAATGTACGTGTTTCAAAGGAAATTTATCCAACCATAATGCAACACATAAATATTGGATTACGGAATCATGAAGTCATGATTAATTCCTAAAGAAAGAAAATTTATCATTACGAATACAAATTGTTACAACATCTTAATTGTTTTAATAATGCATCCACATTTCATTACTTATATGGTCTCTAATTTGTGAACCTAACCTATAATCATCCTCCCGAGAGTGGTACATAGATGGTTCGACATCTTGTTCCATCAACTCCTGATCAACTTCATCAAGTATCACCTGATCATTGTCCACTCCACGAAGAAAGTTGTGAAGAATACAACATGCTAGAATTATTTTTGTCATTGTATCCAACGAGTAATGCGGTTCCATTCCACTGCCTATAATTGGGAAATGTTTCTTCAACACGCCAAACATTCTTTCAATTACATCTCGAAGCGATGAATGACGATGATTAAACAACTCTCGTGCATTTTGTGGACCTCTTCTAGAGTACTATTTTAAATGGTATCTAACACCACGATATGGGGTCATGATCTGCGACTTTAACATAAAACTAGCTTTGTCGAGGTAGTATTTCCTATAATGATTGAAATTGTACTCGTTACAAGCAATAATTAACTTAGTACTTTACACACAGTTGGCCAAATGACCTCTAACTCACCTTCAGGTATTACCAACAGATCCTCTCGTATAAGTGCATCCTTCAAAATCCTCAAATCAGATGTTGTTCCTTCCCACCCAGCTAGAACATATGTGAATTTCATGTCAAAATCACAAGCCGCGAAAACATTCTGTGTTGTCCAATCTTTTCTTCCACAGAAACGAGAAGCATATGATCGAGGGACTTTAACACTTACATGAGTACCATCTATAGCCCCTAAGCAATCCTAATATGAACTATAAGATTTAATTTAACAACCGATTAAAGTTATATAATGATATATTCATAATATATTGATACCTTAAAGTATAGGCAAAATCTGTTGTTGTTAAAGATATAAGGTTGAACCTCGCTTCCAAAAGGTTGCTTTAGGAATTCTTCCTCTAACATCAATATTGTGTTCAATACATTATGAAAATGACAGGAAACTGTTTCACCAAACCGATAAAAAAATGAAATAGTTTAGTTCTTCACATTATATCCAATGATGTGAAGAAATTTTGCCACTTGTTCCTCCACTATTAATTGAAATGACATACCCAGTTTCCCTTAATCGCTAACACAAATAAATGAATGCTTCTGGACCCATTCGAATAATGTCGCGACATCGCTCGGTATAGACCAAGTATGACATTAACTCCTACCGACGACACTCTTTTTGGGGGTACTAACTCTGTCAGACTGTTTCTCCTTCCATTTGAAAGATTGAATGCATTCACTGCCCACGCTACGACGGTAAGAATCATCATAGCAGCCACTTCGGTTTGAAATTTTAATTGTTCTTCTAGGTGTGAAATAATTTTTGTGTCCACACCATCATTGATACCCATGTCTGCCTCTTTCAAAAACACATACTACTCCTTATTCTTGTCTTATCAAAAATTTCTTTTCACATAAAAAATCATAATAAATCATTTTCATTAATTACAACATGATACAACATGTTATAAATATAATTATAACTCATAAATACCCTATACAAGAAATACTCACACATCTAATGGTAAAAAAACCTACATAATAACCCAAACCTATAACAAACTTAAATAATATTCATTTGTATAAAATATTATTGTACTAAATAAAGATTGTTTCTGATTCTTTAATATTTTTAATTCAATTAAATTATATATACAACAAATTTTTAAAATATTCAAAATTAATTACAATGACAAAATGCACTTATAATTACTAATTATCTTTTAGAAGAAATAATGTCACATCAATATTGTCATAAACCTATATAATAACCTAAACTTATAACACACTTAAATAATATTTAAAATAAATTAAATTCCTTCATAAAAAATTATTATAACTCCTCATACCCTGTAGATATAAAAAATACTCACACACATAAATATTATAAAAAAACCTATATAATTACTTAAACTTATAACAAACTTAAATAAAATCTAATACAAAATTAAATTCATATGAATAAAAATTATTGAATTAAATAAAAACTATTTCTTAATTCTTAAATATTTTTAATTTAATTAAATTATACATACAACAATTTTTTGAATTATAAATAATAATTCGTACAACTAAATTAAGATTGTTTTTAAGTTTCTAAATATTTTTAATTCAATTAAATTATACACAATTATTTTTTAAATTATTCAAAATTAAGTCTTATAATTACTATTTACCTTATATAAGAAATACTGCAACACGTAAATATTGTAAAAAAATCTATATAATAGCCTAAACCTATAACAAACATAAAGAATATTTAATACAAAATTAAATTCATTCATGTATAAATTTATTATAACTCCGGACACCCAACAGAAAAAAATAATCTCACATAAATATTATGAAAAAACCTATATAATAACCTAAACTTAAATAAAATTTAATACAAAATTAAATCCATTTCAATAAAAATTTATTCAACTAAATATTTTTAATTCAAAATTAATTATAATAAAAAAAAGCATTTATAATTCTTAAAAATTCAATAAAAAATATACTCACACATAAATATTATAAAAAATTTATATAATAACCTAAATCTATAATAAATTTAAATAATATTTAATACAAAACTAAATTTATTATATAAAATATTATTCACATGTTTCTAAGTTCTTAAATATTTTTAATTGAATTAAATTATACAAACAACTATTTCTTAAATTATTCTTATTCAAAATTAATTACGTACTTATAATTACTAAATATCCTATAAAAAAATTAATCACACATGGTAAAACAATCTATATATTAACTTAAATCAATAACAAACTTAAATAATATTTAATACAAAATTAATTTCCATTCATATAAAAAAAATTATAACTCCTAAATACCTTATAAAAACATACTCCTATATAATAATCTAAAATTATAACAAACTTAAATAAAATTTAATACAAAATTAAATTTATTCATATAAAAAATTATTTAACTAAATAAAGATTTTTTCTAAATTCTTAAATATTTTTAGTTCAATTAAATTATATATATTACTATTTTTTAACTTATTCATAATTCAAAATTAATTACAATGATAAAATGTATTTATAATTACTAAAGTAATTCAAATCCTAATTAATTCTAATATACAGTAAAAATGAAACCATTATTTGTCATAAATAAAGATAAATAATTACCTAATTTAAATTTTTAAATTTAAATAAATACATTATTATGAATAATCGAAACATCATTTTTAATTATAATAAATCTCACCTGTTAAAAGTCAAATACTCTAATTAAATCTAAATACATATAATATCATTTGTATATCTTTTATAAAAATATCAACCCACATACACAATAATCTTAAATAAACAAAAATTAAAATAAAACAACCTTCTACAATACGGTATATACAAGAAACTTATTTACTTGACCAATTCAACCTACGTTATTAAAATTTTTACTACGTCTTTCACTCAACCAAGAACACTAAGAACTAGAAAATTCAAAACAACACTCTATCAATAAGAGAATTAGAGAAACAAAAATAACACTCAACCATAATACTAGAGAAAAAAGAACAACACTCAACTAACATTGAGAACAGAGGAAACAAAAAAAAAATTATAGAACACTAAAAAACAAACCTTAAATTCATTATATTATTAATATATTAAAAAAATATATATAATTTATTATGCAAAACAACATAATCGATTATGAGTAGAGAAATAAATTATAATCGATTATCAAATGAACCTAACCGATTATGAGTGTAAAATAATCATATAATCGATTATTTATACTTCTTAGTGGATTAAAGGTACAAAATATAGGTATAGTTAGTTATGAATATATATATAACTGATTAAGGTACATCCTCTTTTATTTTTTTCTCACATTTCCACTTAAATCATTATAAACAAACTGTTAAATCCAAACACAGTGTAAAAGTTTGTTTAGATCATGGAGTAGATTTGAGAGAGTGAGTTTGATATAAAAGTGTGTGGAAAGTTTGATTGTTTAGATTAAAAAAATAAATAGTAAGATTTAAATGAAAATTTTATGAATGATGTGATGTATATGATTGATAGAATAATTTTTTAATAAATAAAACTATAATTTAAATTAATTTAAAATTAAATATAATTAATTTATTTTAAAATAAAAATAAAATTATTATTTTTTATAAATTTATTTTAATTATTAATCTAATTTTAGTTTTATTATTATTTATAATTTTATTATTTTATATTAATATTTTACTTTTAATTATCTTATTATTATTATTTTATAAATTTATTATTAATATTTTATTTTTATTATTATTTTATTAGATTCATGTTTAAATCATGATACATCTATACTAAATAAATATTTTCTTTTATTTCATAATTAAATAATTTTTTAGTTTTTTGATTTATGACTTTTATCTCCTCACAATCTTTCCGTTTATGCATCAAAAGACGGAAAGATTTTACATCAAAACACGGAAAGATTTTTGTAACGTATGTAAATTGAGAGGGGAAAAATTCTTTTTAACCTAGGAATTGAGAGATTGAAAATAGGGAGTACCCGCACTAAAAAGAAGAAAAAAGGAAGGAGAGGAGCCTAGTCTAAAAAAGCGGGAACAGACAGAAGGGAGGAAGGCGAAGGAGTTTTTCTGTTTTCTCTTTTTTCTATCATCCTGAAGGCAACGAAAAGCTTGAGAGGTAATTTTTCTTTAATTAAGTTTACCTTTACTGTAACCATTCTGTCAAAGTTACAACCCATATACTACCGCACCCATCGTTGGAGAGAAAAGGGATTCGAGGAGATGCTATGGCTCGGTACAGTGCTCGTGCATACTATATTTGCAGAGAAAAAAAGTTGAGTGCTTGGTCATGCATAAGGTTGTTGCTGATGTTTGATACAAGGCCACTTGAGATAACTTTTATTGGTCTTTCGTTTCAAGCACTCTGGTTCTATCACAGGGTTATCTGGGTATAAGAAGAAATCTTATTATATATAAGAATATTAATAGGTCTTTTATTATGAATTATAGGAAAATTATATTAATTTCAATCCAAAATTTTTAAGACGATAAGTTTAGTAATATTTGTTTTTATTTTTATTCGAGATTTAAATTTATATTTAGATACTGATCTTTTTATTGTCAAAACAAAACTTTTAAGGTATGTTTTTTTTTTTTTATATATTATTCAATTATTTTATTTTTAATTTTTAATCGATACAAGATGAGATTTAAATTTTAATACTTAATATTTTTATTTTATTGTGAAAGAATTCTTGTAATGTTGTACACTTTAGTTTTTTTTTT
>Ga0099825_1010480_pt1 | contig 10155 bp, 3 predicted proteins | sample SiratroredBW_FD_76838 | JGI IMG/M metagenome (GOLD analysis project Ga0099825, IMG submission 76838) | Root nodule microbial communities of legume samples collected from California, USA - Siratro red BW | ecosystem: Host-associated > Plants > Roots > Nodule | place: USA: California | collected... | reverse complement strand
TATATATATATATATATATATATATATATATATATATCAAGATTACATTATAATCAATTTCAAAAATGACTCATATCGTAGGAGGTGAAATATACAATTAATAAATGTAACAGTAGTACGTATAAAATGATTTTTATTATTAACTAAGCAATGTATTTGTGACTTTGGAAGTTGTATAATAAAAAGGGGACAAATGTTTTTTTCTTAATTTTAACATTTTTTTTTGTCGTTTTTATCTTTAATTATTATTGTGCATTTTACCACATCAGTTTAAAAATTTTGTATATGGAACCTCTGATTGTATGTTAATACGTCAATGTCACATCAGTAATCTATGTGAATGTCATGAGTATTATCAGATCAGCATTAGTGTCTCATCGGTAGTTAACGTATTACTTTGTATATAGTTATAGTAATTGATATGCAAATTTTAAATATGTTTTTAATTAAAATATTAAAATTGAATAATTCTTCATCAAAAGTTATATATTAAGAAAAGTAACTACATAAATAAAAAATAATTTTGTATAGTTTTGTTAAAATGTTAGAAGTTTTTATAATTTGTAAACATCTAAAGATTACATTTGGAAATTATATGTAATTGTAATAAAAGGGTAATGGTATCATTTAAACATAATTCATATCTTATCCTATCAATATGTAGTCCACGTCAAATATTGGACAAGATAACAAAATAAGATTGGATAAGATTAAGATTTATTGTGCCCATGTTCTATGATGTCCTTATCATGTTTTTATATCCTATCATAGCATGATCACTAAAATCAAATCTTAAAGAAATTCTAGGGTCCTAACATAGTATAACAATACTAGGATTCCTAATTCTAAAACAGTTCTTGTTTGTTAATGAATGTAAAAGGACATTATTTAAACCCTTTAAATGGCTTTATGGCTGGATTTATAAGCAATCTAAGATAAAAAACTTTTAAGTTGATCTGCATGGAATAGAAACGTTCATTTTTTTGCCAAGTGAGCCACCAATATTTTATGCAGAATACTATGGTGTTGTTGATGGTTCTTTTAGAGTGACATTATTGCTTGCAACTTAACAATCATCCTTTTTGCATTTTGAAACAGCCAACTGAATATAATACATACGCAGATATTGATGCTGCATATAAATGCCTAAAAGAACAATACGGGGTGAAAGATGACCAATTGATACTGTATGGTCAATCAGTAGGGAGTGGTCCCACACTTGATCTTTCTTCTCAGATACCAGAATTGAGAGGTGTTGTCTTGCATAGTCCAATTTTATCTGGACTTAGAGTACTATACCCTGTAAAAAGGACATACTGGTTTGATATTTACAAGGTACACAGTCCTTAGTTGATTCTAGTCCAATCTATTTCATTAAATCTATGGATATTTACATGGTTTTGTTTTCCTTCTGTCCAGAATATTGATAAAGTTGGTGCAGTTAAATGTCCTGTTTTGGTTATACATGTAAGTGGCTTTTTCTGTCCCCTCAGCCCCACTCTCCCCCTTGAATTCAATGTGTTCTTTCTACTATTCATGTGAGATAAATGCTAGTAACATGAGAAATGATAGCAACACTATTATTGGCTGAAATTTATTGGAAATTATAAAATTTTGTACTTCTCACTTTTCATTTGATCAGTTTTGCATGTCTTTGTAGTTTTCAATAAATTTTAACCAAGAATAGAATGTTTTAGAGTTGTTAATGCCTCCCATCACTCTAAAAGGTTTTATGCTAATAAGGGATCAAATTTGAAGTCTGTTAACTTGCCATATCATACATAGTCATCGATAGGGACATGAGTCTCACATGGAGTAATATGAGAATGCTCAGTGGAGTGTAAGTGTTGGTTCTCACCTATAATAGAGCATACCAGAGAGGCTAAGTAAAGCATTGTAGTGTGCCAGCTGTGAACGCATAGACTCTCAGGGTGATGCTATGATAGGAAGTGGGTACTATGGGGTGCCTAAATTCCATATCAGATGGTATGAGATGTTTGGTGACCTATTTAAGTATTTGGTTATTTTCCCTTAACCAAATTTCTAAGGGTAGGTTCCTTTGGATGCTTATGAGCCATTCATCATAAATTCTTGCCACATATTTGTTTTCAGTGTTGTTTTTATCTCTTTTTGTTCTGAAGTTGGTAAACAGCAGTGATGATTATAGTTTTTTGCATGGCCAGGGGACAGCAGATGAAGTTGTGGACGTGTCCCATGGGAAGCAGCTCTGGGAACTTTGCAAGGTAAAGTACGAACCCTTGTGGGTAAGTGGTGGTGGACATTGTAATCTTGAGCTTTACCCAGAATTCATTAAACATCTAAAGAAATTTGTACAGACAATTGGAAAATCTAAAGCAACTGCAAATGGTTCTAAAAAGGACAGTGTAGAATCTGAGAATCAAGGCAATGCTAGAAAAGAATCTGAAGGTGGAACTTCCAGTACTTCTGAATTGAGTAAAGAAATCCCTGAAGTTTCTAGGAACAGTTTAGATAGCCGTCTTGAGAAATCAAAAAAACCAGACAAACCAGAAAAATCTCGTATGAGCACAGACCATGTTGATAGGTTTAGGAGAAGAAAGGGGTTAGTTTGGTAGTGTCTCTCACAGGAACTGTATCCAGAATAATTTATCTGCTAGAAGTATTCACTTGGCAGGTAATCTAATTTCACTCTTCAGGTAATGATGCCAGTTCTAAATGAATATATTGAGTGAGTTTTCTATTTCCTTTAGCTCCATAACTCTCAGCTGTACGTTAAATGTTTGAAAGCAATATGCATTTGTATGGCCTGTAAAATCAAACACCTTGATCTAAATGCAATCATTACTGTAATTTGTTTTTGCTAAATTATTTTTCTGGTGCCTCAGATGTTTTGCTTTGTGTTTATCATTGTCTTCCTTCCTTCACTGAAGGAAACATGCAAGACTTTAAGCTGCCAGAGCAGCAGGTATTAGCTACAAACCACCAAGGAATACTTAGCATCTCAATCAAGAAATGTTGAAGTCTCAATTTGTTAAAAGTACGAGAATGTCTCAATCAGATGTTCTACCTCTTGAATGTCTTTCTACCTTCCAGTTGGACTTAAATATTATACACATATATATAGAGAGAAAGCATTTTAGGTGAAGATTAGAGTAGGATAGGACTGAATCTCAACCATATACCTAAAAATGGAGTGGATTAAAATTTTCAAAATTTTTAAAACTTTTTAAAATGACCATTTTACCATTTGTAAATGTGATTTTGGGGTTACCTTTTCTAGAAACCTTTCAGAACAAGCTTTTTGGAATATTTGGAACATGATTTCCATAACAGAATTTCTGAAACAGGATTTTTGGAATAAGTTTTCCAGAACAAGTTTTTCGAAATTTGAAATACTTTTTAGAATAAACTTTTCAAAACAGGGTTTTCAGAATAAACTTTTTAAAATGTATGAAATGTATTTTGAAACGAGTATTTCAGAAAATAATTTTTAAAATAAGGTTTTCTGAACGCATATGATAACTTTCATATTGAGCTTTTCAAAATAAGTTTCCAACCAAACTTACTGTTTTACTCTTATATTCTTCTTCCTCACAAAGAGTGAAGTAAGATGGCAGCCAGTAGTAGCGTGTTGCAGCAAAGGAGGATATTTTAGTCCTTGTAATTGTAGTATGAAGGTGCAATTAGTAATCATGAGGAAGGATGTGAGAATAATAAATCTTAGTCATTTATGTTTTATTTTCCTTTCTCACCCTCTAATTAGATACGCCCTTGATGAGGGAGGATGTGGGAATGATAAATCTAGACCATACATGAATGATTAAGATTAAATATTAGTAGTCACATGTTGTCTTTGAAAAGACATGTATGTTTATAGTTTAATCGTAATCATCCAAAGATGATCTACTACTCTATATTTGTTTCTATTCTATACAATTTTAACATGCAAGACATGGTTTTTTTGTGAGTGGTAGCAATATAAGAATGAACATTAGATCTTATTATAAATGGTCAAAATTAAAACATTCGAGTGATGTGATTTATAATTTGGATTTATTATTCTGATTAGGGAGTATTTGATGATGTCTGTATCATGTGAGATAAGAATTTCTCAATGTCACTTATGGAACTAAATTTGCTAAATAATCTAATAACTTTACTGAGGGCATGATGGGTTAAATAAATATTTATTATTTCTAAAATTCACTTGTGTTAAAATTTACATTTAATAGATATTTTAATTTTCTCTCCATAGTATCTTTGATTACTTTTGAACTACGGATATTATCCCGTCAGGCCTAATTAATATGTTATAATGTTTATTAATTATTGAGTATAGATATATTGATTTTTTTAGAATAATAAAAAATTATTTTAAAAAAAGTGTTTATAACAAATGCAATTAAAAAAAATTACTTATTTTAGAAGCAGATGGAATTTCCTTCTTAAAATAAGCGAAAGAAAAAACTACTTATTTTTCGATCAGTTGAACTACTTATTTTAAAATAAACAAATTACAGGAATAAACATAAAAGGAGTTAGAAATATACTTATTTTATTAAAAGATACCTTATTTAATAAATATGAATGAAACGAACTTATCCTATTCTTTACTATTATATCTGTATACTGGATAAAGGGCGGGTTTAATTATAATTGTCTTTTAGCTATACTTACCTACATATATAAAAGTGTCCATATATTTTTTTTCATATATTTGATGAATACAAAATTTTTATCTTATCTTACGCTAGTGGATAACGGATATATTTATAATTGTATTTGATTTTCAAATGTACTAAATATATTTTATTAAAAATTAAAAATTATAATAAAGAAATTATAACATTATCAAAGATTAAATGTTAAAAGGCTTTTATATTTATTTTAAAGATAAACATTAAAAAAAAATATTTGTATAATAATAGAATATTAAATAAGAGTTGATAAATGTCAATGTAATATAAAGTCAAACAAAACTATATAAAGAAAATAAAAGTATGTAACAAAGGTTGTAAAGAAAAGTATTTTAGAAATATGAGTAAACCAAAATAGTTGAAATAGATGAGAGAAAGAATGAAAATTGTATAGGAAAAATATTATTCTTCAAATGAAAGAAACTAAAGACAATAAAAAATAATGAATTTAAAACGAGATAGGATAGATATCTACTGTATTTGAAAGATTAAATATTATTCATAACAGTCCTTATGATCGTTTAACGTATGTCTCTTTTTATCAATATCAAGATGAATTTAGATAATCCCTATTACTAAAAAATAAAAAAGTAAAATTGTAATAAAATATGAAAAGAATAGTTGTAAAAATAATCTATTTTTTATTAATGTTTATAATTATATAATAAAACACTTTTAATCTTTCAGTTAGGGAAGTTTCTCGTAAACATGAAAACTAAAAAATATTAAAGAATATAAGAATACGAAGGGTAAAAGATAAAAAAAAATGTTTACACGAAAAGAAATACTTATAAAAAAACAATAAATTACACCTTACAAAAATTTTGGATCATCTATTTTACTTTATTATGGATAACTTAAATTATAAATATATATATATATTTTAGAATAACCATTGTGAAGTGAAAAAGGAGTAGGTTAAGAGTTTTATAAGATTAAAAATAAATGAGATATTCGTAAATAAACTTGATAGAATTTTGAATTTTTCCTTTCCTTCCACTTTTAATTGAGTTAGGATTTGTTACTGATAATTTAACTATTGCTCAAATAGGTTTTTATTCTCTGTATAATTAATGAAATTTGATATTGATTTTTATAAATTTTTATTTATTTTCTTATTTATATAATATTTGAAATAAATATTTTTAGTTCTTATAAAATGTTTGAATTTTGATTTTATTCTTTATAAAATATTTTTCTTTGATTTTATTCTTTTTATTTGTCAAAACATTATTTTACTCTCTGACTGCCATTTTAATATAGATACATAATATTTATTTTTTAAGTTAAGAATTTTTTTGGAAATATCTAATGTAGTGTTATTTGAATATTTTGTTCAACACAAACGATCAGAGTCGTATTCATTATAATGCTAAAAACTAAAGATACAAAAAATAGTGACTTTTAGTTTTAGGTGAAAAAGATAAAGAAAACATACATTTATCAAAACCAAAACTCACTAATTTCATATAGACCAAAAACATATTTAATATTTTAACTATTAAATTAACATATATTTAATAATATTGGTTGATCATGCATTTCGTTATAGTTGGATGAATCAAAGTATCATTTTCTATCCTTTAAATTCCATATTTAAAGTTGAAAGATTCAATAATTTCTTGCTACCATGATTGTTATATTGAATTTGAATAAGATTTTAGATCAATTCATATTGATTCACCACATCCATTATGTTGTTGGTGCTAATAAATACAACTATTTAGATTTTGGATCTTCTAACCTATTTCCAAAGAGATATGAACCCATTCAACAATAAGATTCATTCTCTTTAGAAAAAAGAGGATGCAGAATTAATACTGTTTTTTTTTACTCATTTTTGGAGTTCAATAATTTTAAAAGTTTTTTTATAAAATATTAAAAATATTTAGTACTTTGTTAATTGTATTCGAACATATATATTTTTTTAAAATATAAGTAAAATATCAACAGTAATTGTATTATTAAAATTTAATTTATATATATATATATATTATTAAATAAAATATATAATTAACAATCAGAGATAGTCATCAATTTAAACAGAGTCTTGTTCCAATCAAGTTTGCAATAGCATTATTTAAGGTTAATGGTCCAACTTATGGACTTGATATGACTTGTGAGCTTTACTTCCTGCACACCCATAATTTCTAGCTGCATCCTCAAAATTTTAAAAAGATAAAATTTTCATATCGGCTTAATTTTCATTCGAATTTTTCTTATAATATGTAAAAGAAAAATTTATTTATTCCCACGATGAATTTTATTATAAAGGAAGAAATAATGTTTTTATTACACAATTTCAATTATTTAAAAATGAAATTAAAATCGTGAGAAGGTATGATTTTACTTAATTTTAATGTGGTGGCTAATTAAAATTATGTGATGGAAGTACGATTTCAAAGAATTTTAATTAAATTAACTAAAACCGTATTACAGTATTTTATCATAATTAAAATTGTGTGTGGATAATGGATAAAAATCATAGTAAGGCACATTTGACCTTAGGAAAGTTGTTTATGCTTTTCTTTAAATGTTTCAATAAGTTCGTCATTAATTTTTACTCTTATTTCAAAAATTCTCACAATTAAAAAACAATAATTACTTAATAAATATTCAGTTAAATTCTTTACGTAAACGCATGCTTTCTGGGTGGAATTTCCAAATCAATTTAGACGGAACTTGCAAATGAGACTTTTGTCCTAATCATGATTTCAAGATTTTTGCAAACACAAACCAACGTAACGTGCTATTAATTTTTCGACTAAGTACCAAAATGGTGATATATTTAAGCAGTTTTTTTTTCTTCTTCTTCTTAATATTAGTTGTTATATAAATACATTTGTTCTGATGATCTGGTTCGTTTAATTCACTTTTATCGGCGGATTGAATGGAGATATTCAACTAAGTTATTTCTTTTTGGACGGGGTAAAAAATAAAAAATAAAAGTAATATATAAGATTTTGATTACTATTTTATTTTGGAATGAAAATAAGTTGTGTTTTAAGACTCAATATTTTAGGCTAGAAAATAATTAAGTAAATGTATTTATCTGATAATTTGTTCTAATTTTTGCTAGTATTAAAAATTAATTAGGGGAATTAAACAAAATGACACGATTAAAAAAATTAGTTGGATGAGAAAAATCGATAGTCGCTAATGAGTTTAAAATGATTTGATTATTTTATATTTTTTAATTTATTTGCTGGTCAATCTGTTCGTACATATATATAATTTAAAGATTATATTGTGGTTATATTCATACCTATAAATTTGATATAAGATTATTTTTTTATCGGTGATTTTTAAAAAACTTATTGAATTTAATTTAGAGATCGAGAAAAAAAAAAATAGTAGATTGAAGAAAGTTAATAAATGTATAGACTAAGATAAAATGAGGGTACTTTCAAATAGTGTTGTTTTTGTTTTGGTAGATAAAAAATTAGTTTGTGTTAAAAAAAAGAAAATATTGAGAATATTTAATTGAAATAGTGGGAATAAGCAAAAGTGAGAATTTCGGTTTGGAAACTATGAAGGAAAAGAGGTAATATTTGCGAAAATGACCGAAAACTTGTTTATAGGTTTTAGCATAACTGAAAGGGCAGTGAAAGAATAAAAACATTAAAAGACTATCTCATGAAAACTATATTAGTGTTTTTGAAATTATTACTAAAAATCATGTTATTCACACATTATAATGAAATCATGTCAATTATATACAATTTATTCATAGTTAAAATAAAATTTTCTTTTACTCATTAACGAAAATTACACCGATTCAGAAATTTTACCAAAAATCCTAACAACCCTTAACAAAATTCCATATCATAAAGTTTTGAATACTTGTTAATATTCCTTAGTTTATCTCATTCTTTTAATCACTTCGTATTAGTTTTTATAGGTATACTTATCTTTTTATCTCTTGTGATAAAATAATCGATCATTTTCCAATAGATTGGACTAATAAGCATATCTGTAGATTCTATTTGTCCACCTAAGTTTACTATTACCAATGATGTTGTGATCCTATAGTAAATGGTTTCAATGGATACAGCAAATGGTTTCACCTTTTTGGATTAATCAAAGATTGAACATGCCTTTGTATTGAAACAATTTGGACTTTTAATATGGACTAATAGAAGATTGAAACTAAAGAAAATAAACTTCTAGATTGAAAGAAATAGGTAATTCTAAAATAATCAATTTAGAAATCAATCTTAAATTTCATAAGGAGAGGGAAGAAATCAACATTAGTATCTTAATAAAGTTATAATTAAAACTCATCCATCCAAAACTATTAAAAGTGTTGGAAATAAGAAATTTAATTACATTAGTTTTGAGTGAGTAGTATTATTACATACATAACAAGGTAAATTTTAATTGTATTAATATTTAATTAAAATGATATTTTATTTAAAATAAATACATTTTATTTCAAATAAATATATTTATTCAATAAGATGAGTACCAGACAATCTAAAATAGTTTAAAAAATTCATATATTTTTATGATTTTATTTAACAATCATACGATATTATTATATCATAATTATAATTTTAAATTGCATTATTTAAATTGGAGATAATATATCTTATAATTAAATTCTCGATTTTAACTATTTTATACGTGTACAGCAAAATAAATATTAAAAAAATAATTTTTAGTGATATGTGAAAATAAATGCAATACTGAAACTAGAATAAGAGACAAAATTAGAATGAGACAAACTTTAAATTGTTTTGGTGATAGTTTGGTTTGGATTTTATTATCAATTACAGCTATGCATCCCCTTGTCCCTTGAGATCTACTAGGGCATTAAAGTATATCTTTTAACCTTTCTTTCTAATAAAAAAAAGTATATTTGGTCCTTTAAACTTTAAATAAAGAAAAGTAGATCTTTATGACTCAAAAGAACAGATTTATAAACTAGAACAACAATTGGAGACACAGAAAGTATCTTTTTTATATTTCTTTATTTTGCTGATTTGATAGTTAGTACTCTTAACTTCACAATTTTTTTTATCTCAAAAACTTTAAATATATACACATATTAACTTCACAATCTTTTTTATCTCAAAAACTTTAAATATATAGACATCAGCAAGATAGTATAAGAAGTATGGAGCTTTTTTGAAATTGGTCCCCAGTGCAATAAGATAGGCACACTGAATCTGCATTAATTATTGGTCTCTCTCTTATGGTTTGTTTTTTCTTTTATATGTGTATGTACGAAGAATGTATGGATAGTTGTCACCAACTAGATTTGATCATATCAGGGGTGTCGGTTTGGAATTTTCTCGACGTTTATGGATAGTGATATGAAATCGTTTGACTCTAATTTTCTCTTATAATAAGTAAATAATAAATATGTTTTATATATTTAAGTAAACATGATTTTATGTTATTTTATACTTTAACTATTTTTTTTAGACTTTCAATATATATATATATATATATATATATATATAACTATATTTAT
>Ga0099825_1010478_pt1 | contig 10156 bp, 1 predicted proteins | sample SiratroredBW_FD_76838 | JGI IMG/M metagenome (GOLD analysis project Ga0099825, IMG submission 76838) | Root nodule microbial communities of legume samples collected from California, USA - Siratro red BW | ecosystem: Host-associated > Plants > Roots > Nodule | place: USA: California | collected... | reverse complement strand
TATATATATATATATATATCAAAAGATTTTAATATATGTAAAACAGTAATTTCAATGAAATGTTATAATAAGATCTTAAACGAATTCTTTTACCGCATTTTGGTCTTGGATAACTATAGTCACATTACTCTTATTTAATTTTAATTTTCGCCATTAATAGTCTCCGGGCACAAGTAGTGAGAATATCAATAATTTATATCCAAGAGTTGACTTTATTTGATTAGGGTTACCCCTAAGGATTTGTTTGATGGTAACATCGAAGGACATGGTACCTACAGCGGATGCATATCTCTCTTTTAATCATAGTGGAGAATTTTTAAAGATATAAAGCTACACACTTACAATTAATTATAACTTTTGACTTTGGTAGTAAGCTTTTGATTTTTAACAATAACCAGTGGTTTCGAGAAAATTAAAGTTACTAGTTCAAAATTTGGGTCAACGACCTGGGAAAGAACACCATAACCTTTTTTAATCAACTTTACCACACAAAAAAAATTGATGAGTTCAACATCACTACTCAAGACTAATGGATGAGTTATAGTTTTTGGTAACGAAGAATAGTCACCAAGTAAAACACAATTAATTTAAACAAGAAAAAAACAAAAGTATTACATTAAAAAAAATAAAAAACACACGAGAGGCCCCATGAACATGTAGCTTGGTCCTGATCGATTAGAAATATCATATGAAAGTGAAAAGTGGGAATTGAAAGATGAACTATATGTGGGACTGAGGGTTTTCAGATCTCCATAACCCTCTTTCTTAGGTTTTGTTTATTAGAATCAGTTGCCACGTGAAAGTATGGATAACTCTTACAAAAGGTAAAATGGTAGAATATGTTTCTGAACCTCTATATATTCCTCATTTTTTTATTCTTAGGTAGATGAAGAAAAAAAAAAACGAAAAGAGCTATATATCTTTTTCATTTTTCAAAAACTATCCACTACACATAATATACTGGAAGAAAAAGGAAGGAAGTTAGACTTTGATCCTTCATATCATACAATCGTTTTGTCAAAAAATTATGAATGATAATTAATAATAAATCTTTTCATTTAAACTACTTTTTTATTTAAAAAATTCAAATATAATACTTTATTTTAAAAGTACGAGTTTATTTCATTAAAATAAACACAATTTCAAAATCACATTAATTATATAATGAAGCATTATAAATGAGTTTAGTCCGTTTTAATATCTCTATTTTCTTATGTATTATTTTACATAAAAAAAGAAAGAAGACATAGATAATATGATAAAGAATAAATAGGAATAATAACAAAACAAAAATATTATAGAAACATTACATCAATAATATGTCTCTTTCCTTAAATTCTCGGTCTAAATTCTGGATTAATAAGGTAGATTCATGCATTCCCATGCAAAGTGACCCCTTTATAATTAGGAGGAATCAAATTGAATTGTACGAGTTAATCATTGCCAAGAAGATGGGCCAAACATGAAATCATAGTCTACCATGCGTGAAATTTCTTTAGAATTTTATGATACACGAAACTATATACTAACCCCAAGTGGAATAAAGTGTCATCAAATGATGTGACAATTTTTTTAGTATCGAATAATAAAAATAATTATACAAAGAAAGCATAGTTATGTATATCTGAATAATTCTTTTTCTTTTTTGAAAAAACTGAACAATTTATATATAGTTAACTCATTAGTTTGTTATTTTTTTTTTATATTTTGAGCTTGTAATGGAGAATTTGTATATGATCCAAGAACATCTAGTTGGAAAAGGGTAGAAGTCTTTGACTTGAATCAAAATTTAGATAAATCTATAGTATTACAAATTAATTAGTATCCAAAACAGTCGACTGAAAAAATTGAAGCTTGGGAGCTTCTAGACTCTTATGGTTATTATAGAAAGAGAGACGCAAATAAAGAAAAAAAAGAATATATACTAAATAGTTAACGTGTATTTAATGAGTAATGCAAGTTTTCATTAAGAATTGTCATATCTTACACTAATATTTCAATAAAATAAGCATAAAATGGTTCAAAGTAAAATTAAATACAGTAGTGCTCTTTTATAGATTTAATCCATTTGACTTTAGTATGATTTTATGTTAATTTCAGGTAACGTTGGGACAGTATAATATTAAAAAATATATTTTGAAATAATAATGAAAAATAAAAATTATTGTCATCACCAATATTTTTCAAAGCAATTAAATTGAACGGCTTTCATGTAAAAATAAAATGCTATTATTATTATGGCAGTATAATTTTGTGTGAAAGAAAGCGACACTAATGTATATAGAGTTAATTATATAACCCAATCAATTACAACTAAAATTTACATTCTTAGTTATTGAGTTGCTAATATTTTCTTGTTAGATTTTCCCATATATAAAAATCATAACATATTAATTACAACCCTCGGTGTCTTAATTAATTAAATGCTATGGATGATTTTAAAGATGTGCTACTCTCCTCTCTTAGCTGTTGTGTGCATGGATTTTATTTAGTGTTACAATGTTCATTTAATTTGTGTAATTTTTTTTTTTTAATTCAACGGTTAGATTAGTGAATAAAATAATTTTAGTAAGAGTTATTGTGAATGTCTCTCACACGTGCAAAGAAAGAAGAATCACACACTCAAATAGAGAGGGAACAATACTTTTTTTTAGGAGTAAGTAATGTTTAACTTACTACTCAATAAATTTTTATTGGATTTATAAATTAGATTTCATTAATCAAACGGTTAGTTTGAGAGTTTAGATAAGTTAATCAAATATAAAAAACATTATCTAATTTAAATATTTCTTTGAGTTTTCATCAATAAACTTTATTTCACTCATAATATATAATTTTGTACATTATAGGCAAGAGGTTTACAAAATTAGAGCTCCGAGAGTTCAAAAGACAAACCTTCAATAATTCACTTGAAAAATTTGGAAAATTATTTGTCGTGCCATGGCCTTCAAGCATTCTTGCACTTATTCTTCCCAGGAAAAAAAAATAGTCAAAAAGAAACATTAAATGTCTTTCATGAAAGTGAACACATATTTATCTCTCATTTTTTATGTATAAGATCTCATTTGATGGTGAAAATATCGTCATAAATTAACAATTTTTTTTATTTTTTTCTTATGGATTAACATTTCTTTTGAGAGAGTTGGGAGTCTTTTTTTTTTTTTTACCTCTCTTTCTTACCTTTTGATATCTACTCCAAGGAATATAAATACATACACTGGGCACCTAATATGAAATAAATTATATATACAAGTAACTATAACAAATATATCCCGTATAATATCATTTGTAAATAGAATACACGTTTTTAGATGGTATATTTTGAATATTTTACACCATTTGTCAAACTAATGAAAATGTCATTAATGAAAATAAAAAGTTTCTATTGCAGAATAAAAGAAGTTGATTTATGGTGTGCTCATATTTTATTTAGAAAAACTTATTTTTTTAGCTATTATAAGTAAAGTCTAATCAACATTTTTATATTTCACAAAATTTTAATAATAATAATTAACTTTAACTGGAACGTGACACGAAATAAAAGTAATTACATAAAATAAACTAGAATCAAATATGTATCCCATTATTAATACTAAATGTAATTAATTGAAAAAAATTGTTATGTAAGAACCTACAAAATAGCTTTAGAATGAAAAAAATCTTATAATTAAAAAAATTATTTTTAGATATAAATAAGGTGACACTTAAATATATTTTTTTGAAAGAAACAAATTTATATAAATAAGAAAATCAGTATTTAGATTTCAGTTTTGTAAAAATCATCATCTCTCTAAAATCATTTGTTTTTAGAGTTTTCTATCTTCTTTTTAGATTTTTTTTATCTTATTTATCATTAGATTGACGATCAAAGTCTTTCATCAGACGACTTATAGGGACAAGTAGAGTAAGACGGTTAAAATCAAATTTTTTGTTTGAGTATGTTCATTTTCTACCCGTTTTTCCTTTTAAGTCAAATTTTCAAGTTTTTCTAGTCACATGAATTTAGATTGTGATTCTATATAGTGTTTCTATCATCAAGATTAATCTTTGTTAATTCACGATTGTAGGGATGTGTTATGATAGTTGATCAGGATTCTCTGGTGCATGTTAGGCTCTATATGAGATCTATAAGTTTTTAGAACTCTTTGTGAATTCAGGTAAGGAAACCTAGTTTTATCTTTTAATAAAACTCTATATTAAAAAGACCTAGATGTGGAGGTGATGTGGTCACCAGTTTCAAACTTTTTTTTGTAGGAATTGATTGTGGAATTTCATATATACATTTTGATGATTTTGAGGTGTTGTAAATTGATAATTGATTTTGAAAGTAATTATTGTATGAAATATTATTGACTAATGTGATGTGTGATCACGACATAATATCTTTAGGAAAAAAAGATACCCGTATTTGGATCATGTCATCGTAGCCAATTTTATAAAATTAATTAAAAATTGTTATAAATTTATTTTTTATCCAAACTTTTTAGTAATAATTTGTTAATGTATATTTGACAACAAAGTCCTTACATTGCGTGTAATTATCATAAATAAATTGCTAAGATTTAGTAGGAAAAAATATCAAATGGTTATAACTTTTGATAAACAATTTGGATTGAAACACATTAAAAATAAAAATAACTTGAAATGAGATAAAAAATATGTTGGCCCGAAGAGGTTTGGGGCTCTATAATTTTCAAAAGTACATTGTTTACTTATATTTTTTTTTTCAGTATTTTTTAGACTTTTCTTTTATATTTTAGACTTTTAATTTACAAATCTACATTTGTTAAAAAAATTTAAAATTTTTTCTAATATTTCTTTACATCAATTACGATTTATTAATTCATTACATCTTCCATATTTAATACTTTCATATACAAATGTTTTTAAGTTCATAACACAAAATTATACATGCTATCTTAACTTAAAATTACATAAAATTAACAAAATTTTTTACCCAAACAAAAATCGTAACACACTAAGACAACTTATCACCTTATATTATAATTGTCCTTAAAATCGTCCATGATTTTAAATTTATAAAAAGTCAATTTTTGTTATGACTTCAACTTTGTGAAATCATGCTCATGTCACATAACTTTATCCATTTAGATAAAAATAATTTTTTTTCCCGTTCTAAACATTTCGGACTAAAATCGCACTTGAATGAGAAATTTCTCTCAAATGAAATACACACCTCGTAAACCCATCCATATATATATATAGATAGATGTGGAAAATGCATTATATTAATAATTTTCTGCTGCGGCAACAAATGAAAATAGTAAAGTGCATGTGAATAGCAGCCATGTTGACTGTTTGATTGTTCCTTTTCCGTAAGGTACTATTGAGTGGTCAAATGTTCACCTGCCCAAGTGAAACTTTTTCTCTAACTAACACACACAAATGTTGCAGCGATCTTTGACTAATGCTAAAGGATCTTCTTTTTCTGATATCCCTATGCCTAATAAGATTTCGATGCTTGATTCGTAATTGGATCGTGACGCAACTGATCGAAACAAACCCACTAAATTAAGCTCAAAGATTTGTGTTAGAATCCAATGCAACAGATCGAATCGTTTTAACGTGGATCCTTGCATCCCAAACAAGATTTGGATCTTCCAAGAAGTGACGCATGAACAAAACTAGAGGGACAGGGAAAAAAGGTCAAACGTGTATATGATTGATTTTCACCACCAATGGTAATTAATATGTGACAAAAATAAGAGAGATAGAAGAAATTTGTTGGAAATTGTACCTGCCAGGGATCCAATATGAATCCATTGTATCGTAGTTTCATCGTAGTTTGCATTGAGTCTAGGTATATCTTTTTAGAAATAGGATAAGAATTTTACCTCATAGACTAAGTCTTCTGATCATTAGACCAGAATGTTCTCATATGATGTTATCCTATGAAGTCAAATTTTTTTCCCAAATATCTAATGTGCATGAAACTAACCCCCAAAATAAGATGACGCAACACACCTGATTTGAGAATCCCAGAATTGTTCACAACCCCAAAAGGAGCACATAAAATGGGAAGAGGAAGTTAGGCACACTTCGTCTCTACCTTATGTTAGAGCTAAGACACCAGAATATTTGGCACAAAAGGTTTATAAACAAATAATTAAAAAATAAAACTTTTAACTCAAAACTTTAAAATATAATAAATTTATAAATATTTCTATTTATATTATTCATTTTATTCATGTGATTAACAGACTTCGAACTTATCTGAAATTCTTAATATAATCGTAACGAGCTTAATAAAGATAAAAATACTTATATTTTAAAATATATTTTTTATTTGAAAAAACATTATCTTCAATTTTTTTTCTTATTTATCTTTGCTTCTCCTTGACTAATCATGATATCAGTATATATTCCTCAGAAAAAAAAAAGGTTCATTATGTGAACGCCAAATTTCAAAGGATGTGGCACCATGTTGCTCTGGCACCTGCATGATTTCCAATCATAAAGGAACCATTATCTTTCCTAATGTGATGTTTTCACACTTTGCTTTTTTATATCTTAATTAATGCGACTTCACTTGTTTTGACATTAAAGTAATTGAATTTTGGGAAACATGACATTTTACTTTAATTTGGATCTTGAAGTATCCCAATGCTTGACTACATTTAGGGTTTATTTGAGAGTTGGAAATTTATACGGAAAGAAAAGATAGGATAAATTTTTAATAGCTAATAAGAATTTAAATGTTATGCATGTAATTTTATTAGTTTAGCTTGTGAATAATTGAAAAATTGTAAAAAATTTATTGTATATGATACTTTATAAATGACAACATAAAAATTTAAAGTATTAAAGATATAAATTATTATAAATTTTGATGTGGAGAGCCAAGCTCAACTCCAAAATATACATGATGAGAAAATTCAAGTTCACCAAATGAAAAATTAAGTCTAGATCCAATTCAAGCCTTAGGAAGGTTATGACTAGAGGAAGACTTAGGAAGACTCAAGAAGCTTTGCAGTACAAGGTGACTTATCCGTTGAAGGCCCAACTATTGAAGGACAACCGTATGGAGAAGACTAGGTTGATTACATATCTAATGGAGCAAACTTATAACTTACATTGTATTTAAATATTTTTTGAAATTGAGAAGAACATATGATATATCTTACAAATTGGTAAGAGAGAATCTCCTGGGTTTTTAGCTGAACCAACTCTTAAACTTATCAAGAGTTTTCCATTCTCTTGTGGCATCTCTACGGCTTATCTTCTTCTATGGAAGTGGCACTGCTTATCCCTATCACATATTTTATCTCAAATTACTTTCCAATAAATTTAAATTCCTACTCTAGATCGATCCGTTATTGAATCCTAATAGACGGGTTCACATAATTTGGATTCAAAGCTCAGTTATAGGGCAAGGATTGAGATGACTTGGAGAAATTGATAAAATATTTCCTTTAATTTTACTATTAATATCATTATAAGTTAGTCGCTGAACCATTGCAAAAGTCAGGCGTGTAAAAAAATGAAAAAAAAATTGTTATATCTGAATAGTTTATGTCATTACAACATAAACTCAAGGATTTATGAGGTGATATATTGACTACAATTGTGGAAGATTGTTACTATACTTGTTAGGTCATTAAAATTGTCGTCAAAGTGTTCTTGTTTAACCCATCATTGTGTTTGTTGTCCTTATATATATATATATATATATATATATATATATATATATATGTTTGCTAGAATTACTCTTACTAGGTTAGTTATTCTTGAAAAGGTCTTGTTGATTTGATTAAGAACTCAAGGAGAAAACAAGAATGGAAAAAGGCAAAAGAGTTGTATTATAAAAGAAAAAAAAGCCTAAATTGAGTGCATACACTTGAGTGTTGAGTCTAAACACGCAAGGAAGAGGCAATGAGGATATATTACTTGTTACTTCTAATCAATATTTTTTTTAACTTAAGTATGTCTGGTGCAGGTGTTATTCCTTCCTCTTCAGAAACCACCATTCCAACACCACAAATGCAAGCTTTAACTCAATATTTGGAAAGATTACTGAGATAACAAAATGATGAGTTCCATGAGAGGTTGAACCAAATGGCAAATAGAGATAATCATGAAGATAATACTATTATAATTTTTCTCTCTCCATCCTTATCTTTTTCTCTTCATTCTCTTCTATTACAAGGTGGGTGCTGGTAGTATGAGTGTAAAATTCTTGGTGCTAAATCTTTGATGCAAAGTTAGGTCCTCAAGATTATATTTTAATTATGTTGTTTTTCATTATCAAAGAGAAATTGTACTGGTTTAGAACTTTGATAAACACTGTTACCTTTTTTCTTCTCAATAAGAAACTGTTTTATCTAGCTTGCATCTTATAGTAAGTGTCACTTTTAATGTATCTGATTTATCTCTTTTTGATATAGAAAATGATTTTCAACATTCGAGGACAAATGCTTTCCAAGAAGACGATAGTGATGTTCACTCAACTCCACAAGACCCATGAAGAGAAAGCCTAAGCCCACGAAACAAAAAATGAATTTCAGGATCCAATTCAAGACTTAGGTAGGCCCATGACTAGATGAAGACTTAGAAGACCCAAAAAGCTTTGCAGTATAAGGTGACCTATCTGCTGAAGACTCAACTATTGAAGGACAATCGTATAGAGGAGACTAGGTTAATTACATATCTAATGAACTTAAAGAACTAAGAAGATGACTAATAAGGATTTTAATTTAATTCATTTTATTTTTATTTGTTTACTTTCAAATGAGGCAAAGTCATAACCTACATTGAATTTAAATATTTTTTTTTGGAATTGAGAAGGACAGATGATACATTTTGCAAATTGGTGAGAGTGAATTTCCTGGTTTCTTGGCTGAACCGACTCTTAGACTTATCAAGGGTTTTCTATTTTCTCGTGGTGTCTCTGTAGCTTATCTTCTCATATAGAAGATAGAAGTTGTGCTACTTACCTCTATCATCTATTTTACCTTTTTACTTGAAATCCTACTTTCCAATAAATTTAAGTTTCTATCCTAGACCAGTTTGTTATTGAATCACAACAGACAGGTGCATATCAAATTTGTAATGCATACAAAATAAATACTTACTCATTTATAACAAATTTTTAGATTGATGGTGTGTCTAATAAAAAGCTATAACATAGACAATAATTGATGTATATCTTATTACTTAATTTTAAAATTTTTTAATATTCGCGCAATCTATGATTTACATTTAGTTATACTCGAAGCTACTTTATTACTTATCGGACTAACATATCAAATTTAACTAAGTTAATTATTTAAAATCATTAATTTTAATAAAGAACTAAATACTTTATAATAAATCCAATATAAATTGTTAAATTATTGATAATAAGGTGAGTCTCCTCTTTAACACATTGCATACATTTATAGACCTAATAAAAATGAAAAGCGGTTAACAATTAAATACTTTCTATGAATTAAAAAAACTTGATTATATTTTAATTAAAATACATATATAAGTGGATGTTTAACTCGTGCAATATCATAAAACATGGATTATAGTCATTAATTAACTATGAGACGTATAAGACATATTGATTCTTGACGATGACTTAATTATTGAGTTATAATTATACATTGAATTTTCTTGACGAAAGGCACCCTTTTAATTAATTATTAAATTTTATTATTTTAACATTTATGTTATTTTATAAAAATTTAGGTTAGTGATGACTACTTTTATTATTTAGTATTTAGAGTTAAGTGTTTCATCTAAGTTTAGTTGTCGGTTAAATTAGATTAAATTTAAACATTAGATATGACTAAGTTTAGTTATAGATTATATTTTATTAAATTTAAGTTTAGATTAAGTTTAGTTTAATTGTAGGTTAAATTTAAAGATTAAATTTGGTTAATTTTAGTTATTTGTTAAATTTTAGTAAGTTTAACTATAGGTGATATTTGATATTATGGATTTTAAAGTGACTCGTGCTTTTAGAGAGAATAAAAATTATACTGATAAATTGATTAATTTAGGTGTGATAAATAAAATTGAGTTTGCCTAGTATTCTACTTTAATCTGACTTTACTAGGCTGAAATTTTTTCATAATAGGTTTCAACTCCATTTGATTGGAGTTTTTTTTTTTTTTTTTTTTTTGGGTTTTTTGTTTTCTTTTTTTTTTTT
>Ga0099825_1010474_pt1 | contig 10159 bp, 9 predicted proteins | sample SiratroredBW_FD_76838 | JGI IMG/M metagenome (GOLD analysis project Ga0099825, IMG submission 76838) | Root nodule microbial communities of legume samples collected from California, USA - Siratro red BW | ecosystem: Host-associated > Plants > Roots > Nodule | place: USA: California | collected... | reverse complement strand
TGCATGGTGGTTGTATGTGAAGGTTGTGGGGGAAGAGGTGTTGGTAGTTCTCTTTTTTTCTTTTCCTTTTTTTTTTTTTTTTTCTCTTTAGTTTTTATTTGGAAAAAAAGTGAATCCTATTAGATTTTAAGGTGCGTGTATTTGGTTTTGATTAATTTGTATCAAGTTCCTATAAGAGCTTTTGAACAAATAAAATAAGGGGAAAGTGTGTTTGTTTCTAGGCTCTATATTTTCGGTCAAAAGTGGTCAAAGTTCCTATATTTCTACAATGAGGGATTTGTTCTTCAAACTTAAAGAAACATCTGGATTTAGTCTCTCATTTCTAGAGAATTCGTCATTTTTTTTGTTAAAGTTATGAAGGATTATGTTCACACATGTTTATTGGAGTTTGAGGACCAAATTCATAATATGAAGGTACTAGGACCTTGGCCACGTTTAATCGAAAATACAGGGACTAAAAAACATTTTTTTATGATTTCTTCCAAAAAGCACTTCTCAATCTAGCATAACGAATTCATGAGTTGTGTAATATACTTGTCCACTTTGTTATCAATGGTTATTTTTTGTGTTAATTTCATGTTTTGTGATGTTATTACTGGATATTGTAAAAGCGTTAGTGTTATGATGTTGCTGAATGCTAAGGTTTTTGGTTTTTGCTTAATTTTTCTGCAGCTACAGAGCTTGTTACTAGGTCTATAAAGGTGATGATGGAATCAGGTTGTGAAGAGGTATGTGTGTGTATTTATGTTACCGTATGTTGTTGTGTTGCGGTGTTCTGTAGTTTAGCCAGTGGAAAGGAGTCAAGGCTGAGAGAAATAAAACTTTGTAGTTTCCCTGTTGGTTGATATGACAAACTGAAAACGTAAATTTCATTATGCTTACATGTTAAACAATAGAAGTTCACTGGATCGGATTTGGGAAGGATGGTTATGCATTTATTATACAATATGTGCATGTGTATGTGTATGATGATTGCATTTTAGTTAATGTTTTGGTGTACTGGTCCAATAATAACTATCATGTAGAAGGGATTAAATGAACTCCCAAATATGATTTACTCTTATTTTATTCCTTTACCTGAGCTGCAGAGAATAGTGTTTTCCTTTCATTGTCTATCACTCTTTTATTAATTTTAATTTCATTTTTTTTACCTTTAATCTTATGAATATAGAGACTAAAATCTGGATAATATTCAGCTTAAAAGAATTGAGCAAAGATCCTTATGGTGTTTATAAATCTCTGATGAACCAGCGAATACAGCCCCAAAATGCTATAGGATAGTGCACTCTCCTCCCCAGGCCAAGGTTTATTATCCAAAATACTCATATCCCCTCATTCTGGCTTATTCCCTAAATGAATGCCCTCATTATTTCTCATATTATTCACCAATTTTCTCCTCTCAATCTCCTTTTGCCAGCTGCCCCTGCCTTCTGCTAAACGTTTCCTCTTCCAACTAAAGTCTTCACTACTTCTCTTCTTTCTTTCTTTCTTTCTTCAAATTCCATCCTGGCCCGTTTTCTCCTTTTCTCTCATACACCAAAAGGCCTATTTTTCCATTTTTTCATTTCCTTCTGTATATGCATGCCAATGGTTCATAATCTTACCACCAGCCCATGGTTTCATGCCATTTATCATAAGTTGCATTGTGATATATTATTGCAAATAGAGAAAAAGTAGAAACATTGGTAGGACAGTGAAATCGGAAACAAGAATTTTTGGATGATTATTGTTTAATTTGGCTGACTTTGATATTGTTTTATAAAAAAAGAAAAAGTATCATCGGCATTGTAATATAGTGCAGGACATATAATCAGTTGAATGTATATACAAATATCAAAATTTTTTTATTGCAGTTTTATTAATGCAGGCATGCACCTCTTTAAATACTAGTATATGTCTCAAATACAATACTAAAACTGTGTGTTGATTTAATATGTTTGAATATTTAGTCAAAAAGAAAGATTGAGTACCAATATTCAACTTTACTAAATTTAATTTATATGCATATGGAAAGGTGTTTGTTTAACCTTCTGTTTCTAAGGTTGAATTACATGTAGCACTGAGAACAGGTCCATGTTATGGAGCTGTCCCTGCATTTCCATTATCCATCTTCTTTAATTAAACTAGGATTGTGGTAGTACACATGCCTCTATTCGGCTCTCCTATAAAACATCAGTTGTTTTCTTGTCTCTTTTATTTTGTTTGTTAAAAGCACCCTATGAATGACCTATTTTTCGAGCTTAAATTTATGTTTTTCCTTGTTGAATGCTGACAGCTTGTTAAGAGATAAATTCATTTTGGAGAAACTAATCCTACTGCCATCATAGATTTTGATTCTTGTCGTGTAGTGAAATAACAGTACAGCCAGAGTTATATTGAATATCACATATCTGTGGTCGTAGTAGCTTAAGCTTAAATTGTTTAGAATTTGACCTTAGGGCCAAACCTAATGGCTAGACTCACATTCTTTGTTATTTATTTGTATAGGTTACATTGGAAGCGGAAGTGACAAATAAAGGAGCACTGGCACTGTATGGTCGCCTTGGCTTCATTAGAGCTAAACGGCTCTTTCACTACTATTTGAATGGTGTTGATGCTTTCCGTTTGAAACTTTTATTTCCACGCTCAGAGTTGCACCCATCTCTTCCTTTGATGGCAGATAAATATGAGAGCCACATGCAAAATGACCAAGGTGATACACCATTTAAATAATGATTTTGTTCTGTATTTTGAGGAAACAGTTTGGGCATATATTGATTGTAAAATTAACCATGCATATCAATTCTGGTATAAATTTTTGTAGAAAAACTGCTTTATATTAAATGACTATATAGGAAAAACATCATGTGCTTCGAGATCAATGTTCAGTTCTTTTTTCTTTTGGGATGAAAAACATAATGACTTCAGCAAACTCTCATGGTAAAACTAACCATCACCTATCACTACTGCCTAAAACATCATAACATCAAAACATCATAAAACATCTCTATACATTATACACTTCAACTTTTAGTTCTTGTGTTGCTTTTTTAGTTCGTGCTTGTATGAAATCCTTAAAAATGCGACACTTTTTAACTATACAACATTTTATGATGTCATTATTTAGTGATATAATACTTGTTAACAATTTTTTGGTGGTAACATTTTTTAAAAGGAAAATTTAGAAAACCAAATTTCAATAAAATTATGTGTTTGCGTGTAAAGTCTTTTTTATTTTGATTTTTGTAAAAAAAAACATTTTTTTGTCTCATTAAAATTACAAATTATCACTTTTGATCTTTTAGTATTGTATAATATTAATTAATTACTTAATGTTAAAAAAAAAAGGCAAACACTATTGTTATAATATAGTGTCATTATGTGTCACTTTAAAAAATCTTAAAATTGATCAAATGAGTATTTTTTTATTTATCTTGAAATAAATATTAGAAACCAATTGAAAATTTTGGAGAGATAAAGTTAAAAATATTGCATAACAAAACAAAAATTTGGACATTTTAGAAAAATAAAAGAAAAAGCGATTTCAAATTTTATAAAAATGGAAAACAAATAAATTTTTGTATAGAGACTAAATTTAAAACAAACCACTTTTACAAATTAATTGACGTATTTTAACTTTACAACGGTAAATAATTAAAATGTTATTAATATATTTATGATCCAATATTATTTGATAATTGTAAATTAATAGTATCTTTATTTAACGATAAAAATACGCACATACGTACAGGTGTGTTCTTACTTAGATATAGTATATCATTTTCATTCTTAATTGCTATTTTAAACAATTTGTTAATTTTAACTTTCACTATATTTAAAAATAAATATCTGTAATTATTTTTTTACATAAAACATATTATATTTAAAATTGACTTTTTCAAGTGAAAATGTATTCAAGTTATACACATAAAATATCTAATTGAAAATGTTTTATAAAATATAAATCAGTAAAATTATCAACAAAAATTAGTTATCTACGTCATCATTAGATACATTATATTATAATATAGGAGAATTTTCCACTGTTACCAAATAAAGAAGTTAAAAGTAAATTGAAGTAAAGTGAAAATCGGTACGTGACACGTCAGAAATCCAAATACTTAAAGCAAAGCAACAATCAATAGAACTTTCTATTGGAAGCATGCCTCATGGGACATCATTGGTGCTACCAAAATTTAATCTATTTCAATGTCCTCTTCTGTACTTCTCCTCGTCGCATGCAAAATGAACAGGTCAAAAAGCTTCTTCAATCAAAATCAATTTCACTTTTTTCCTTTTCTTTTCTTTAATTTCTCCAAACATACTCACTTCCGTCTCAAGAACGCCTCATACTTCATAATATACTACTGCTATTTGCAGAGTTCTGTTCAACGCCAACCAAAACTTTCTACTCCTTTCCTTTCCTTTTCTTTTAGAAGAGTGTAACAGCCACTGTGAAATTTACATTTTCTTACACAATTCATGCAGTTACCAGTAAATTCTTGTTTAGAATTCAAAGATTTTAGGACAAGGGTACAAAAGAAATTAAGAAAATGATAGTAATGATCGTTTATTAGTGATATTTAAAAATACTTTCATTGAATAAGTGTACCGACGTAAATGAGTGACTCACGAGTTTAAGTCTCATTGTAGAAATAAATTATAGAAATAAAAATACTCACAAACTCAATATTTAAAGTTTTAGGTGGAAGGTGAATCTGCATTAAGATTGGTTTTGAAATCATCTTAAGCCACCGTCTTTCTATTAGATTAAAAAAATAAGTATCTGCCAACCAACAAATAAAGCTAAATTTCAAACATGACAAGTGTTTTTCTTAATTAATCTTCTTAAAACATCTTCCTGATTAATTAATAATTGGAGAAGCATCTGAAAAAACGTAAAATATGGTTTGTTGAAATAATTATTTTTGTCTCACTTCACCATATAAATGCTGTTCTTCGATGAAAACAAATCACGTCATCAATATCTAATTGACACCATTATCCATAATTGAATTTGAAATTAATCGTGGAATCCATGTCTTGTGCAAGCTTAAAGAAAGATACATTACTCCTTCACTCTTTCTACAGCAAAACTAACAGATACATATTCTACTAGTCAAGCTTTATAATTGCTTAGTCCAAGTTTTCAAAGTCATGTTTGGATTAAAGCTTTTGCAAATTCAGATGTCCAAACAGATACTACTAAATTATCGCGATGGTTACATATCTCAAAAATCTTGATATTCCGAAAAATTGTGGACAACTAATGCTGATGGGGTCAACATTGGAGTTGCAATATTGTGATTACAAATTAATCAAGACTTTCAAAATTTGCAATTACCATTGCAAATCACATATATTAAAACCATGCTACTGGGCCGAGTGATCATGTCCATGTTCATCAAAATGTTGTTGGTGGTTGTAGAAGTAGGATGATTGAGAAGAGGTTGAAGAAAAAGTGGTAGAGAATTGAGAGGTGAAAGGTTGTTGTTGTTGTTGTTCCTGATGTTGCTGATTGAAAAGATGAGATGTGTAGTAAGGAAACTGTGCATCGTCACTTGAGAGAATCTGGGCATATTGAAGAAGGTTTGGGAAAAGTTGGTGGCCATGTTGATCATGTGGGGAAAATGAGGGTGGAGGAACAGCATCAACAGAAGAAAGAGACTCAGTTGTAGCAGTGGCAGAAGTTGCATGGAAGGGAAAAGTGTTTGTGTTTGATGAAGGTTGGTTTTGTTGCATATAAGGAACATTGTGATGAACTCTTTCGGGGAAATTAAGCTTGGCTTTTGTGCCTTTGAACTTTAAGGCTGCTCTGTCATATGCAAGGGCTGCATCTTCTGCTGTTTCAAAGGTTCCTAACCACACTCTTGCTGCTTTCTTTGGATCACGGATTTCTGCTGCCCATTTCCCCCATGGTCTCTGTCTCACTCCTCTGTAGTGTGCCTTCTTTGTCACCCCTTCATCACCACCACACAAATTAACAAGAGATTCAACTATACATTTCAATCTTTTTTTTGAAACATATTTTACGTCATAATATATAAATAAATACCAATTTTATAAAATAGTTTTATAAGATTAAGTTAAATTTAAAATCAGTTTTAATATGATATGAGAATCTATTTTATCAAAAATTGGATAAGTTATCAAATTATGATCTATAACAAACTTAAAAGATATCTTTAAAATTCAACATGAACTATTAATTTAATGAATTTTTAAAAATTAAAACATGTAAACTATTAATCTTCTAAATTTTTAGAAATTAAAACATTACTTCAACCTATTAGACTCTTAATCTAATGAATTTTTAGAAATTAAATCATTACTTCAACCTATCCTATCAATTTTATATTTATTTAATGGTAGACTAAAAGCCTATTGCAATCACCATGGTATTAACTTATTTTATAAAATAACATAAGGGATGAGTTTGGTTTAATTTAAAATAAATAATTTAAAATTACCCTTTATTTAAGAAGCTTATAAAATTTACTTATTAAGAATATATACAACTATTTATTTTTAGAATAAGTTGAAATCTACTTATTTTTTTGAAAAAATATTTTTTCAGAAAAAAATGACAACAAACAAAATACCCAAAATCTCGAGAATTATAATGATAATGATAAAGATATGTTATGACATATTGGTGTATAAAATAAATCAAGTTCTTATGTGATGGTAAGAAGAACGTGAAACCTAACCTAACCTATTAAGATTAATTTAGTGGTGAGAGCATAAATATTTTAGGTTCAAAGCCTATTAAGAGGCATTGTAGAGCAAAAAAGAGAGTCGAATTTATTATTAAGTTAATATTTATTTCTACAAGGCTGAATCTGGAAACGTGGAGCCATTTCGAAACACTGCCTTATAATAATGTAATTGATTATAAAACAATGAAAGTGCTACTGTCTTAACTAAAAAAAGAAAGAGACCATATCAAGCGTATAATGCAAATACAGATATAACTATGTAAGGTAGGTAGGTAAGGTAGGTGTAGATTTGTGTTTCCCAATGCATGAAACTTGTCAAAAAACTCTTGAGTTATTCAATCTTAAAGTATTAGCATAACACTTTATTATTGCAATTTGTCATTATAATTTATTACGAAATTAAAATTCTTGTTCCAAAAGTCTTAAAAGTTGTAAGAATTATGCATGCAGGCAGAATGAGAAATTGGACTCTTGACAAAAACATCATACACACAACCATGCATATTAAGTGTAAGGAGCTGAAATTCAAAATGCTTACAATAAATAATAAGATTATAAGACATTTATTGGATTAATATAGAGGAGAGTAATGAGAGAATGTGGTTTAAGCGGTAGATAAATAATATGAAAATTAAAAGATGAGGTAATAAAATGTATAAAAAAATGTGTGACGTATGAATCTTGGGAACAGAAGTATGATATATATTTTATTGTGTTATGTGAAGAAATTCTTATGTTTAGTTGCTCTTGATGTGTGCTTTTGAGCTTTGGTCAAAGATGAGATAATAAGAAAGAAGAAATATCACGACAACTTGATATAAGACAGAAGCATGCATTGAATTTCTATATTTACTAAGTTGTCCACATGCCACTTATGCTAACGTTGTCATTCTGAGTTTTCTTTTTCATTTTATTTTTCTAAATAACATGTCACTCACCGAAAGTTTATTCGTTATTTCAATGAAAATTGACTATCTAGACTTTTTTTTTTTTTTGGAAGGTAGTGAGATAAATTTTGTGTATTTATGTGGTTTGCAGATCATCCAATATTTTACATGAGATCTAAATAAAGGCACATTAAATATGTATTACGAATATGCATCCTGGTGTTATATTATGACTAAAAATTACATTTTTTTCAGATGCTTTTATGTTTATTTTGAGAAACTACGCGTGTTATGTTCCAGTTCCTTCTTTATTTAAACGAGGTTTTAACAATAACGAAAAATGTTGTAATTTATAGCTGATTTTGAATTTTTATTACTAATTTTAGAATGTTAGAAGGTGAGATGGGGATTTTAATTAATAAAATCTCAAAGTTGATGGGCAGTGGTTATTTAAAATTATCCTATATATTAAAAATAATTAATAAAGCATTTTTACAATTAGCTAGTGATAGCATATAAACATATAAAAAGATTCGTTCATAATTATTCAATGCTATAACAAAATTATTTGCATTAAAATAAATAAAACCATGATATTCTTGCACGAAAAACTAACCCATTTTTTCAAAATACACGAGAGAAAGAAAAAAAGTGTAATTTGAGTATGTTCGAATTTCATGTAAAAAAAAAAAGATCACAGATTGTTGTTGGTGGTTTGGGTGCAGGACATTTCATAAATTTTATAAGAAGTATATACTCATTTGAATTTAACAAGGAAAGATAGATCAGAATACACCAAAAACAAATGGATTCTATGTATGACATCCAAAGATTCACCATTTCCATTAATTGGAATTTAAAGACGCAGAAAAGTGTGTTTTTTTTTTTTTTTCAAGAAACAAACCAATAAGGGTTCTCTCACTATATATGACATATATGGATGATGAATTGAAACAAGTTAAGATAGCTAGCAAACCTTTATCTGGAGGAGGATGAGGTTGAGGTTGATCTTTGGTGTCGAAGTTTGAGAGAGGAAAAGAGGTTGATTGTGTGATGGGAGGGTTCTGATTTGCAGTTCCCATAACTTGAGCAAGAGCTGAAACCATTTCAGTCATGTCAGTTTCTGAAGACCAAGATGCATAAGCATCAAATTCTTGTACTTTTTCTTCCTCCTTTGATGTTTGCGAAGATAGTGGTTGTTTTCCATGCCTTCTTGGATCCACTTTTAGGTTACTGCTATATGCTCTTTATGTTATGAAATATGATCTTGTGGTCATGTCAATGCTGCTATATAACCCTCTTATTTAAGGGCTCAGAACCTAAAAAATGTGTGCTCATTTCTTATTCTTCTATTCAACTTTTCCTCTCTCAACTTTCTTTTTTCCCATAATTATCCATGATTCACTCTCCTTTCAATTTTTATTTAAAGTGGTTCCTTACACACTCAGCATGCAGTTATATAATAAAGTCTGATTTTGGTAGAATATCAGTTTAATTTTTCATGGAATTAAATATATCTTTTAAAATTGATTTTTTTTTTTTTACTTTTTACCCTTTACATTTGTAATTGATTTTTCTAGATCCAGTAAATTAAAAAATAAATATATCAGTATGATTGTTTAATGTTTTTTTTACACGTGATAATGTAAAATTAAAGTAGATTATTATATATAAAAAGATTGTAATTCAGTAGCTAAGTAAACTTTTTTACTATATATCTAGATGCAAAAACTAAAATAAATTGTTTATGCTATAATATTAAAAAGATCATTTTTTTTTATGTAGGATGTTCTATAGTAGTAAATGTATAATTGACGTTCCTTTACTCTTAGTTCTAAATTGCTAGACCAAATCCATATCTCTTGCCATATTCTCCTACACCGAGTGTCTTTGGAACAAGTGGCTTCGTAACATTTAAAGAATAATGACAGTGACATGATTATCAGTGGCTAAAACAAAGACACATCTCTTCTTCTTTTTCTTCCTTTTAGTAAATCAGGTTTTCAACACCTTTGTTAATTTGTAGGATCAATTAATATTTGAGGATGATTTTTCTGTATGAATTGAATAGTTATGGAAATTAGATTATTTAATAATTAATATTATTTGGGTATTGTAGTAGGTTTTAGAACTAAAAATCATTTTTTTTGTATTTATTACAAATTATTTTTTAAATAAATAATTTTTTTATATGAATATAAAAATTTTTTTTTTTTATTTGATAACTTATGTAAAGGATATGTAAGAAGTTAAAATGAAGTTAACCAAAATTTAAGATAACTTCTTCGAAGGAGAAAAAAAATTGATAAAAAGTTGTATACATAGTTTTTATTTAAGAAAATTGTTTCATCAACTTTTAGTTTTTGTTCCAAATCCTCATTAAAATAAATCATCTAAAATTATTACATATTTATTTAAATATAATCTTATTATAGTCTATTATAATAACATTAATAATTATATATATATATATATATATATATATATATATATATATATATATATATATATATATATATATTTTTTTTTTTTTAAACATATTTTATAAATATATAAAAAAAAAAAAATAATTAT
>Ga0099825_1010473_pt1 | contig 10160 bp, 9 predicted proteins | sample SiratroredBW_FD_76838 | JGI IMG/M metagenome (GOLD analysis project Ga0099825, IMG submission 76838) | Root nodule microbial communities of legume samples collected from California, USA - Siratro red BW | ecosystem: Host-associated > Plants > Roots > Nodule | place: USA: California | collected... | reverse complement strand
TCTCTACTTCTCCCCTTTTTTCTTTTTTTTTTTTTCTCCTTTTTTTTTTTTGTTTTTTTTTTTTTTTTTTTTTTTTTTTTTTTTTTTTTTTTTTTTAATTGGCGTCACTGTAATTTGTTGATTTCTTTTCAGGCGGTGAATTATCGATCACGAGTGCGGCGTTGATTGGGAGGGTGCACTGCATGTTCCATTTCTGAGGGGAGGGGGTCCTCTGCTCTGAGGATTCCCGTCGTTGGTTGTTCAGATTCGTGGCTTTGTTGTTCGAAGTTGGAGAGTTGCACTGAATTTTAGGTATTGGATTTGTTGGGGGAAATGTTTGCTCCGGTTCCGGATGGGGCATGTGAGGGAAGTGGAGTTTCGGGATCCATTTTGATTCCTCAACGCTTTGTGTGGCCTTATGGAGGAAGAAGGGTGTTTTTGAGTGGTTCTTTCACGAGGTATCTTGTTTGTTACAACGGCACTCGTCCTTGTGATACTTCTTCTTGGTTATTCGGTGTTGTAGATGTGAATATGGGATTTTTTTGTGGTTTATCATTTTTGTGATGTTAGGAATGGGAATTGATTTACTAATGTTGACTTGTATTGTATTCGCAGATGGTCAGATCATATAGCTATGTCTCCGATGGAGGGGTGCCCTGCTGTGTTTCAAGTTGTTTGCAACTTAATGCCTGGGCTTCATCAGGTTGTTTTGCCTATTTCAATTTGGTTGGCAAACATGAGGACATAAACCTCAGTATGATTGTCAGTTTTACATCGTTTACTTGTATGTATGTATGTGCTTGATGGTCATTAGGTTCAAAAGCAAGTGCTTCTCTTTGAAAGAGCAGTATGAGGGGATGATCTTGACAAATTGTGTTTGCTCATCTTGCTGGAAAAAAAATGGAAACCAAATAAGAAGAATTCTTGTGAATTAATCACTTTAAAACTTCAACTTGCATGGTTGTGTTTTTCAATTTAGATTTTGTGGTAATTGGTAAGGAACCTCATGATAATTTTAAACTTTCTTTAGGAGTTTGTACCAGTAATTGATGGGTAAAAGTTTGCATGGCCTTCATGGAAGGCAAGGAAGTAGGTCTTGCCCCGTTGGAGTTGTTGCAAAGAGTGAACAGTAAACATTGGTGGTTGGATAAATGATAAAACCTTTGGGTAAAATTTGTGTCATTTTGACTATGGAGGAAATCATGAAAGCTTGTTTTCTCAGAAGAAGGATGATCAATTGTATGGTAGATTAGACTAATGTATTCAATAGAACATTTAACTCTTTAAGTTTATTATGACTTAGACTGCCAATCACACTATCCTCTATCAACAAGTATAACACTTGAGTTTGAAGCATGTCATATTGCTGGAGCTGCCACCCTATCAATTTTACACGATCTCAATTTGTCTGGCAGCTATGTCCTATTTTTAAAATTGAAAGCCTGTATATGTTATCTACTCTTGTTTAATTTAACATCAGAACAGCTGACTACATAATGAAGCCTTGTATATTTGAAGGAGCAATTTCTGTTATAATTGAATTTTCTACTCTTCGTCCCGTATAAATTTATATAATGATATGAGAAAAAAAAATTCTGATGGGGCTGTTTGGTTTGTGAAAACATTCTTTTTTTCACATTTAATTACAAAGATGTCATGTTGTTTCTCGCTTCATTTCCCATTTTTATAGGAAGCAGCAAGCAGTAATTTTTTTTATTGTTTCTCATACAAGATTTTAAAAATAGGAAATAAAGTGAAAACAATGTGGCATTTTTGAAATTAGTTAAAAGTAAAAACAGAAAATGTTTTGTCAAACCAAATGGTTATAATTTGCCTGTATTAGTTACCACTAGAATGGAGGTGGGGGTAATTTGGGAAAAAAAAGGGAAGAGCTATTTGATCATTATTCAAACTCATGCATAAACATTCAATGTGATATTTTTTGATAAGTTCTGCCAATTCATTAGTATCACTAAAATGTTTTGTCATATGTATGATTGTTTTCCGTCCTCTTTTGGGAATTAGTTTTCTTATTGTGGGAGATATAAAATTTTTGATAGCTAGATTGAAGAAGTTTGGCAGGTCGGGTTTGCGTTTTGTTTTATCTTGGAACAAATGTTTAATAGAATAGAACTCATATGCTCGCATTTTTTGGCAAATCCAGATTTGTTTATCTCATGTTTTTTGAAATGCTCCATAAGTTGTATATTTGTAAATATTAATTTAATATTTGATTTATCTGTGGTACTTTACTTTCTTTCCTTTCACAACCACTTGTTAGTATGTTTAATATAACCCATCTAGTTGATATGATATCTCTGATGTTTTAGGATTAAAGTACTTCTAAACACAATATGGAAAGAGTAACTGATTTATACTGACAGGGAAAATCTTGTTTACACTCATGTGCAGTACAAATTTAATGTAGATGGTGAGTGGCGGCATGATGAGCAGCAGCCATCTGTAAGTGGAAGCTGTGGAGTAGTGAATACTATTCATTTAATGAGAGAACCAGATATCTTACCTTCCATCTTAAGTAATGAAACACCTGGTAGATCTCAAATGGAGATTGACAATATGGTAAGTTTTCTTTCCCCCTTTTGCTGTTATTATATTTTTGTGTTTGGATAGTATTCTCATTGAGTCCGGAGCTTGACACCTGTGTGGATGGACTGCTCTTTGCAATATCTACAAAGTGGTTTAGACCTAACTTAACCCTATAAAAATCTGGCCTTATAAGGGGTGAGGATTGCCTCCACTATATACTGAATTTTGACACTATCTCTTGTAAATGTGGGACTCAGATTTTTCCGAATAGGTTTGCCTCCACTATATACCATCTTACAAAATGGTTTAGGTCTTATTTAATCTTACAAAATTGACTTATAAGATGAGGTTTGTCTTACTTATATACTATATTTTGACACTATCTCTAACTTATGTCGGAATTGGATTTTTTCCAATACAACACAACAAGAATGACAGAGGACTGGCTTGTAGGAGTTGATTCTCCTCTGCATTATTGCTCTGTTTTTAACATCCCTTTGTTTCGTGATGATAAAACTTGCAGGCATGTGGTCCTATACACATGACTGTAAAATCCCAGTTTAATGAATTACTGAAGACAGAGTTTAGTGTAGAGTGAGATTTATCAGTTATTTGGAAGAAATAATGATGTTTTTGGTTGCTTTAAAGTGACTTTATTTGCGTTGTTCACCATACCACAGTGGCATGGCAAAATAAAGTCACCAAGAGGCAAATGTGATTCTTGTTGAATTATTTGACTTGCTCGTGGACCTACCATTTTCTTAAGTACGTGATGGATTTGATCATATTGTATATTAGAATGGCTCACAGACACCCTCCATTGTTTTGGATCTTTCTTTGGATTAGCTTCAGGTGCCTTTGGAATAACTTAAAATGGGAGGGTTTTATGGTGGTGTAATCTAAGATGGGAAGAATCTTTTTCCAGCATCTCTTGGGTGTTAGCCCATGATATATTTAATGCAGTCTTTTCATTAGAAGTACAGGATGCTTGTTCTATTGTTACTTTGTTTTTACTTTGCCTAGGAGATTATCTAATTGTCCCTTTTCCCTTTTTATTAGGTGGTGCTTGTTTTATGGTATAATATTGCATTCCTAGGAATGACATTCTGGGGAATATTTTAAACAGGAATGCTCTTGGATAAATTCAAAATGCATTTTATTGGATTTTATTAACATTTGTAGGAATGTTTTTAAAAATTCATATTATTAGAAGAAAAAATAAAACAAGTGGAAGCTATAGTTGAGTCAGAAACTAACTAATAGTATTTCCATGGGAATATAATTCGCACTCCTCACCTTGGGCGTAAAAATAAAAAATTAAACAAGGTATTGCTATTTTATTGGGAATGAGACATACCCTGGAATAATTCTTTAAAACTCATTACAAATATGGGAATATTGAATTCCTGTGTTTACATTTCGAAGAATAAAGTTGTACATCTTAAAACAAACACTCATAATATATGGCTCTGTGGTTAAATTTTCTTGAGTTGTAAAACCTTATAACAAACACACTCATAATGTATGGTTCTGTAGTTAAATTTTCTTTCTTCCTTCCTTTAACTATTCTAAAAAAAAAAAAAAAAAAATGACACTGAAAAGATTTGGATCTTTTACTCTTTTTCGCTTTGAATAATTAGATATCTTAATTTTTTCTTCATATGAATGTCACTTCAAATAGTATCAGATTTCATACCTTAGTTCTTAATGATTGTAGTCTTAGACTGTATGGAATACAAAAAGGCTACTTGACATGACCTCATAATTTACCAGGAAGCTAATTCCAGGATGCCTGTGTCTGATCTGGAGGTCTCTCGCCAGCGTATATCTGTATTCCTGTCTACACATACTGCCTATGATTTGCTTCCTGAGTCAGGGAAGGTTTGAATATTTTTACCTTCTCAATTCCCACCTCCTTATTCAATAAGAATGTGAAATTTAATTTGTTTTAACAAATTTTCTTGATTGGTTTATTATAATTGCAGATCATTGCATTGGATATAAATTTACCTGTCAAGCAAGCATTCCATGTTCTTTATGAACAGGTTTTCCCCGCTTCTCTATTTCGTTTATTACTGTGCCTGCCCCTCTTTTCCTTTTAACTTAAATGAGGGCGCATGCCCAATTTTTGTGGAAGTTATGCCCATATACGCGTATGAGTTTACCATGTATGAATTGAATGCAATTTGCTTTCAGGGCGTATCTATGGCTCCTCTATGGGATTTTTGCAGGAGCCAGTTTGTTGGAGTTCTTAGTGCAATGGACTTCATTCTAATACTGAAAGAGGTTTGTGGGGAATAAAACATTTATGCAACTCTCCTGTGCCAGTTTTTGGTAAACGTCATGATCTGTGTCCTACAAAACATAATTTTATAACATTGATATTTTAAGGTACTTAAGAGCTGGTCACAAATTGATTAAAGCAAAAACTTAGCAACTGTTAAAAAAATGATGAAAATTTTGAAACAATCTTGGTACCATCATTTTAGGCTTGAACTGCTACAAGATAATTTGGGCTTATATAAAATAATTTAAGAGGCATTTTTTTTTTTGAAAAACCTTGAAAGTATTTGCATTATGGAACCTCGTTGGTGCAATTGTCTTTTGGCAAATATCTTCTATTCCTTCCAATGTAAGATAATGCCTGGTTTAAGAACCCTCATGTTGTCATCATGATCGTTTGTTCTTACTTTCTCAGCATCTAATATATGATGTTATAATGGAGTTCATGAGGTATGGTTCTTCTAATTCAGTACTTTTTTGCCAAACATAATTTTTCAGCTTGGAAATCATGGTTCAAATTTGACTCAAGAACAACTTGAGACTCATACTATAGCAGCCTGGAAAGAGGGAAAATTACAACTACGCAGAACACTTGATAGTAATGGAGGATCACATCCCTGGCGATTTGTTCATGTAAGTACTCATGAGCAGTTGTGATAAATTCTGTGTTTTCTAAGTTATTATTCCAATGTCATACCGTGTAAGATTATCAACTTTTTATATGTTCAGGGTTGTAAGCAGACATATTCAGGAATGTATTTGCAACATAATTGATGAGTATTAAGTCCTAGACAATATGAATATCTTGTAAGACATTTAGATATAGGTATATACCACTGGTTCAATTTATATTCTTCTTGATGCATGAGTTTCATTTGGTTTGGTTTTAAGAAAAAATGTACAATTTAGTTCATAGCTTGGGCTTTCAAGCCAATCATTGTGTACTGAACCAAACTGAGATTGTGTTATACTCTTGCATGCATACACTTGTGAACAAAAACAAATGAGACAAGATCTTATTTGAGTAATCATACTAGAGTTTAGAACTGAAAGTTTGTCTTGTCATGCTTGTAATCTGTATGTAATAGACTTTTGTTTTGTGGTGTATGTGGTGGATGCTGTTGTGGTTATGATAGAAGGATACTGTGCTGAGTAATTAGGGCTATACTAGGTTAAATCTAAACAGAGAAAGAAAAGTACCATCGATGTATTATGACAAGTTGGGTAGTCCTTATTAAGACTAATGCTCAATGATCTGAAAATCTACAGCCTACACCTGTAACATTCATAATTGCAGATGGAAATGGTATTCAATTACATATGGGCCCTAATTAACGAATTTGTCCATCCATGTGGGCTTAGTGATCTTTCTTTTGGGCCTAGCTTGAGTTCCTTTCCTGGCTTTGACAGTTTGGGCTATGTCCCAGTCTGGTCCACTATCAGTCTATGAGCAGGATGATTAAACTGAAAATTTCCCTATTTTATTATGGAATACTATCAAGTACTTCTAGTTCCATTTCTTGTGTTGTGGTGGATGCTGCAATGATTTTTTTTTTTTCATAGCTAGCTTTAGGAAACCTAAGTATTGATATGCAATCTTTTTAGAATCCGAGGTTTCAGTGGAAGTCAAGGGTGGGACACATTAAGGTTTGGATGGCCATTGGCTACCCTAAAACCGAGGTGAATGTGAAAACATTGATAGATTAAGACTTTTCCTTAATATTATTATGTCCTGATACCTCTGGGATTTCGTTGATCTTATAGTTTGTCCAGACTAATAGATATTTTCTGCCAGTTTTTAGTTTTTGGATGAGCTTTTTGCTGAAGCTAAAAGTTGACTATACTGTAGAGAGTTTTTCTCCTTTTCAAGTTAAATCTAGAAGCCTTGGTGAGGAAAGTAGATTGCATGGTGTTTTACCCTTGTGAAAATGGGGAGAGCGAGACCTGGAAGCACCATGGAGAAAATTGTTAAGAGTGATCTCATGTTGAATAATATCCCTAATGATTAGGTCTTGAACTAAGTCCAACGGTTTTGTGTGATCCATATAGTCAACTTCATCTAGTGGGATGAATTTGTTAATGGTGTTCATTGCTTCTCTCAGTTATCTGTTTCTACTTTTGTTCTATACTATTTATCATTTTTTTGTTTAATATAAGTCTTTAGGTTTATTTTGATATATGGGATGATGATTTTACATTTTATGTTGAAGAAAATGCATATTAGTCTAGCACTTCATTCTGAATATGTTTCTAGATTTCCCCTCCATCTATAAGAGGGCAGGAGGTGAGCCTGAGTCTTTATGATTGGATATTTTTGCTAGGCCGGACCCCATGAATGTCTGAAAGATGTGGCTTTGAAGATTTTGCAAAACAAGGTGTCAACCATTCCTATCATCCATTCTTCTTCAGAGGATGGTTCATTTCCTCAACTGCTACATCTTGCGTCCCTATCAGGAATACTGAAATGTAAACTTCTCGTCAATTGGCTATAGATAAATAAATGGTATGGAAGTTGGACTTGGAACTGATGTATGGAGTCAAATTTTCAGGTATATGCAGACATTTTAAGCACTCCTTGAATTCTTTGCCCATCCTTCAACTTCAAGTGGGTTCAATACCTTTGGGTGCATGGATGCCTAAAGTTGGGGAACCAAATGGACGGCCATTAGCAATGCTGAGACCAAGTGCTTCTCTTGGTGCTGCTCTGTCAATGTTTGTTCAAGGTGATCATTCTTCTCTGTGAAGTTAATAAGGTGTTTGTTCTGGTTAGTTGCTGAGTTATGGTTTTTTCCCTAAAAAATTTTCCGTGAAGGGTTCCAACCTCAAATCTACTCTAGGGTATTCTTTCAAAGACCTTTCCGTAATTAAAATAAGTATATCAATTAACAAATGGAACACAATTGAAGGGGAGGTTTGTGCACCCATTGGGCACCTTTCATTTGTTTGGCAAATATTATATTTTGGGACTCAAATCCAAAAATATGAAAGAGGGATACATTGGGGAATAGCTTTCACTGAGGCCATGGGAATTGATTTTTTTTTCCCATGATTTATTATGTAGTTAGATATGAACCTTGAGAGAACCACACGACAAAGGCTAGCTTGCTGACCAAAAAAAAATAAAAATGACAAAGGCTAGCTGTTGTAGTTGGAGACTCCAAGGCTTACAAATCCCACACTAGAATCCCATACTTTGAATGTGAGACTCAACTCCATACCTTGCAATTGGATCCTAACATTATTGATAGCGTTGCAAAAGTGAGAGTAATTGCATAGCATTTTTTTGCCTAGTTTTTTGTATTCTATTTGAATATTAGAGAGAGAGATGTGTAGTGGAATCTGTGTCATCTATCATACAGCAGAAAATTTTATATGTATTGAAAGCAATGAACACAGGGTTTATTGTTACCCTCTTTATTTTTTTACCTTACCCAATTACATTTACATTGTTTTTAGCAAATCTACTCTCTCTTTGCAGCTGAAGTTAGCTCAATACCGATTGTGGATGACAATGATTCTTTGCTTGACATTTATTCAAGAAGGTAGTATTTCTTTTCTCCTCCTTTTGTCCCATGTGTATGATTGGAAGGTTTCCTCCAGCCTATATGAAATGTGGCTATTATTTTTCTCTCAGTGATATTACTGCATTGGCTAAAGATAAAGCATATGCTCGGACATCTCTCGAGGAAATTAGTATTCACCAGGTGATAACTGCGTGATATATATTACATTTGTTTGTTACCAAAACCGGCTCTAAATATCTGCACTCATGGTTGTAGGCATTGCTTTTGGGACAACATGCAAATTCTCCTTATGGGTTTTACAACGGACACAGATGTCACATGTGTTTGAGGTCTGATTCGTTACACAAAGTGATGGAGCGGCTGTCTAATCCTGGTATTGTTTTCTTTATTATTATTATAAGGGAAAGGGTAAAAAATGACAATAGTTTCTTGGTTCACCGACTTGCTTGACTTTACAGGGGTTAGGAGACTTGTGGTTGTGGAGGCTGGCAGCAAGCGCGTGGAAGGAATTATTTCTTTAAGTGATGTGTTCAGATTCTTGTTAGGCTAGTTGTGATGTGAAGGACTCATTTTTTGTATTTGCACTGCTTTTCTGAGATGCTATCCCAGCCTTCCTTGGTGCTGTTGTCCTCGTATGCTTTTTTAGGATAGAAGAAACTGGAGAGAAAATTCTGTAAATTGAGGATCGCTTTTCTCTTTTTTTTAAAAATCTCAACTAAATCGTTTCTCCTGTGTGCCGGCACATCTGCAATACATGTGTCCAGTGCTGATAGAAATGAAGGAGAAACTGTGAAAAGAAAAATAAAAACAGAGACTAGGAAAAGATGAAATATATAGCCGTATGCAGCACCATGCCATGCTGTTTGGTTGGAGTTGGTTGTATCGTTGTAATTTAAGGGTTTTCTTTTTCCATACCATTTCAGCTCACAACTCCATTTGAGCGTTTCCAATTCATAACACTTAACTATCTTTTACTCCACACGGTTAATATATTGTATTTTTTTATATGTTAATTATATTTTAACTTCAAATATTGGAGGGTGTTGATAGTGGCGGTTAGGGTTAGGAGCAAAATGTTTGGTCTTTGAGCAGAAGAAGGAAAAGTATTGAAGGAAGACCGAGATATTCAATATTCTCATTAGTCTGAGTTTGGTGCGTATTGTACAGGCCATTCACCATGAGTAAAATCAGATTCTACTTTAGGAAGAGATTGACTTTCACCACTAGTATGAAGGTTTTCTTTCACTCTATAATGATATTATCCACAGCATAAGAAAAAAACTTAATTGACTCACGCCTCCAAACGGTACACGGGTTGATGATGAAGCAATATGATATTCAATTATATCTCGAGTCTTTATTGTATAATCTGTAATTGGCAAACAGATATCCTTGCATGTCTGGGAAATGCCACAACCCGATGATGGTGATGTTTGCTACTTTATTAGTCTAGGGCACAACTTACCTGTGCAAAAAATTCAAGACGTACCTTTTTTTTAGGAAAAGGCAATCCCGAATGTATAATTTCCTTGTGATTAAAGAACAAACTTATTATTAAACCATTAAGTTACTCTTGGCTTTCTAGTACTTTTTTTTCTTCCACTGTTAGCTTATAAACAAAGAAATTTAATAATGAAAGGAGCATTTACAATTAGACAAATTCTTCCTCCACCCCCATACCCTCTTCCTGCACCCTCATAATTTTTTTATTCCATAGCTGTCCTTCATGAAATTACATAAATACCCCTATTTTAATAAAACCCCTCCCCTTTCCAACCAGATGACCAGGCCATTCGGTTTGTATTTTTTGAAAATGAGAACCGGATG
>Ga0099825_1010469_pt1 | contig 10165 bp, 7 predicted proteins | sample SiratroredBW_FD_76838 | JGI IMG/M metagenome (GOLD analysis project Ga0099825, IMG submission 76838) | Root nodule microbial communities of legume samples collected from California, USA - Siratro red BW | ecosystem: Host-associated > Plants > Roots > Nodule | place: USA: California | collected... | reverse complement strand
TTTTTTTAAATAAAAGAAGATTTTTTTTTAAATTATTTTTAAACAAAAAAACGAATTTTAAATTTAAAAAACTAAACTTTAAAAAAAAAAAAAAAAAAAAAAAAACCTTGTTGAACATAGTAATATGAAACGAATAGATGTTAAACTAAGATTTTAAATCTGAAGACTAAAATAATTTTTTTTTTAAATATCAATAATGTAAATTTTATAAGACTTGTATCTAAATAAAATGTAGAAATAATATAATATAATAAGAACTACTTAAGGTAAAATAAGACTTGATGAAAACATTTTTTTAATTTTAAAAAATGGATGCTTTCGAAATCCATGTCGGTTTAGTTATGCGGTTTAGCTACCCGACAAAGATATTTTTGTCACTTCCCATGTAAAAAAGCAAGGAAGGATCCAAATCAAAGTAACACTGCCCTTATGGGAATTGGTTCCTTAAGATTCTGCTACTCTTTTTTTTTTATTATTTATCTTGATTCTTTTCTTCACCACACGTACCCAAAATTATTTGAAAGTTAATTAGTGAAAATTAGACACTCTTTCCAATTATAAACAACACCATTTGTTAATTTTTTTTTTTTAAACTAACCTATGGTTTGAGTATATAGGATCCAAAGCATGGACATTGGTGGTTGGAGTTTGGATCAGGTGTGCTGGTAGGGTATTGGCCAGCAAACATGTTCAGTCACCTGAGGAGCCATGCAAGCATGGTGCAATTTGGAGGAGAAATAGTGAACACTGGTTCAAGGGGTTACCACACAGCCACCCAAATGGGGAGTGGCCATTTTGCAGAAGAAGGGTTCAGAAAAGCAGCATACTTTAGAAACTTGCAAGTGGTGGATTGGGACAATAGCTTGCTTCCTCTTAGAAACATTCATCACTTGGCTGATCATTCCAATTGCTACAACATAAGGCAAGGAACCAGCAATGTTTGGGGAACTTACTTTTACTATGGAGGCCCTGGAAGGAATGTCAGATGCCCTTGAAAAAAAATGTCACATCCATGTCTACCTTCTTCCAATTTTTTGCTAAATGATTATTAATTTGTTTGTGTTTACTGTTTTGGCTTTATACATAAAAATTGTAAGTCTTAGGAAGATGAGTAAATTTATTGCATTTGAAAGTTAATACGATTATAATGTCATATTTAAGTTAAAACTTTTAAGATAACTGGTTTAAAAAAAAAAATCACTGTTCATTAAGAAGAAAGAAAGTTGAATAATATATATATAAAAAATGAAGATTTATGGTTTTAGGTAGAAAGTTATCTCATTTTCTTATGTATTTTGCCTAAGTGAAGAAACAAAACCCTATGCAAAGTGTGGAGTATTATAGTGTGGATAGTTCCATCATTTGTGGCATTGCATGTGGGGAAGAAGCATCAAGCATGCTATTCCTATAAACAAATCTCCCAGACTTGCAAATGAAGCTTCTGTGCTTTGTTTTTCGAGCTTCAAACCCTAAAATCTAAAGAAATGAAAAAAAATACCCTCTCCATTCCATAATATATGCCAACTCTGGTGTATATTTGACCTGTGTAAGTTCTTTTATGAATATTAATATAATAAAGAGAAATTATACTTATTTCTTCTACAATTTATTAAATAATACTTACATTAATAAAGAGAAATTTTATTTTATACTTTTAATAAAATGGTATTCACACATGCTATAATTTTAATATAAAAAAACCCATTTTCATTGTATTTTTAAATAAATGATATTCATCTCTCTTATATTTTTGATAAAATAACATTCACTTTTCTTATTTTATTTAGAAATTTGTTTGTTTTTATTTATAAGAAAAACTCTTCAATCTTCATATTTTTTATTTTCATATTTTTAGGCTTTTGTCAATGTCATATTTAGATCTTTAAAAAAAATAAAATGTAGAAATTAGTTCTTTAAAAATACCATTGTTTATTTTAGTCCTTTAGAAAATACATGTCCTTCAAGATAAGAGAATTTTATACTGACTAACTTGCAAAATGTCTGTCTTCCTAAACTTGTTTATATAGAGCTTGCATAACTGTATCTAGTGCTTAAAGTGTGTTTATGCAAATGTGTTTATGCAAATGTGTAAAAAAAAAATATTGAGTGTTCAACCAAATTGGAATAAACCATATATACTCTTGAGAACCTAAGATTTTGAATATGCTACTTAATGCTTATTAGACAGTGAATTAAATTATAAATGATAAATGCAACTGTCTTGGAGGATTAATTTGGGCTATTTTTTCATTTGAGGAAATGAAAAATTGTAGTTTTTTAAGATTAAATTCTATGAACAATATTTTGAAAGGATTGAAAAAAAATAATTAGATCGAATTGAGAGAGTAAAAAAATATTTAAATCTAGAAAAATAATTAATTTAAAATAAATTGTGAAAAAAAACAATAATATTCAATTATAAAGTAAATATATTTATTGTTTTGAATAAAAACAAATGTGATACTCTTTTATGAAATAATTTGTACTTAATCTTCTTTTTATACACATGGGCATCGATACAGGACAAGAATTCACACATGTGTGTGTTTGAATGAGATTTTCATAAATATTAGAAAAACAAGGAGCTTATGAAGTAAAAATATATTTTTACTCTAGAAGCCGCAAAATCTTCCTCCATTTGTACATTGAAATTCACAAATGTGTATTAAAATTTGCAAAAGTATTATCTCAACTTGATCTAAACGTAGACTAATATATTTGAAAACAACAAATTTAGTTTCTCATACTTAAAAAGAAAAAAAGAAACGACAATCACTTTTATGTGACGGTCAGTGTAAAAAAATATTATATTGAAAACAAACAAAAAATCTTATATATTACTTAAAAATAGTTATTGTGAAAGAGAACAAACATATTATATATATATATATATATATATATATATATAATATGTAATTTTTTTTTCATTGTCAATGTATTTTATGTAAAAGAAAAGAGATTGGCAACCAATAACACTTTTTTTTAATAGCAGAAGCTTGATATACATTTTTTTTATAGGAGAAGCTTTATACACGTTAAACTTTGAACGTAACCTAAAAAATTTATTTCATTTAGGACAATTTTATATTAATAATTACAAAAACTGGTCCATTAGTTTCAGCCTTTTATTTTTTTTTTCAAATATAAAAAAATTGAAATTATCAATTTTTTGTGCAAATTATTATGCAAAAAATTGTACAAACTTATTTTTTGTAATTTTTAACAAAAATAAAATGGGTTAACTAAGTTTATTATCCTTAGAATTACAATTTTTCTACATCTCATTTTCACTATTTTTCAAATGAAAAATATTGTTACCAACTTGTTCATTTCATTTTTGCCCATTTGATCCCTCTAAATTCCATTTTCTAATTTGATTTTTATATTAGGTTTTCTTCCACCCTTTCATTATTACTTTCAAATATTAAAAATATAATTCATAATATTAAAAGATATAATTTGACTGTAATATACAAATTTAATTCAAATCAAATGATTTCTTTTCTTCTAAATTTAAACTCCATGCAAATCAATTATTTTTTACCACTTACTGAATGAAATTATCTAGTATCAGGATTATCTATTAGCAAGAACTACAAATATGCATTTTAATAAGATTATGTACCAAATGAAAATACAATTAATTTATAAGAATTAAAATAAGTAAGAAGTATTTTTGCAGACCAAATAAGCCTATTAACCTTAAGCCAAAATAACTTAACCAAGTTAGCATACAGATCTTTTTAACTTTGAGACACTGCTTATTAATTAGAAGTCATTGAACTTTAAATTTAACTTATATGCAAGATAAGATTTTCAAATTACATACAGAAAACCAACAAATACAAGGCAAAATGCACAAGAGGGAAGGTAAGCCAATTAGGGTAAAGATAAGTGATGAGTAAAGCTTACTTAAACAAGGACCAGTAGTCCCAAAGAGTAGGTCAAGTGGAATAAGACATGGGTTCGCATTTGACAGGTTACTGGTTCTTGTCCCACTTGTCTGAGGTATGGTAGCTGTAAATTCCTCTATAAGCATTGAGTCTAAAAACTTTTCTTGTTCCTTGCTTTGGGCTAAGGAACCATCCTCTCTCCCAAACATTTTTCACATAAAAACTATGACCACAAGTTGCAGTTGGGTGCTAACTTTCTTGTCTCATGAGAGTAGAAGCAATGAGTTGACAATTGTAAGACTGCAGTAGCTGGTCCCAACTTCAAGTGCAATCAGTTGTGAAAATCAATTTCAAAAGGGCATTCAAGCAACAAGGAGTGCAGTTGGCTCCTCTTCTGCAACACCATTGTCTACAAATTTAATGAGATCTTCAGGTGTGTAGATCTGAGACGTGTATGATTTCCAATCATTGAAGTCCACCAAATCACTCATTGTAGTGCTCTCGAAATCAGAGGCCAAGTGAGATTGCTCATGTACCATGGCATATGTTCTTCCTACATGCATGCATAATTTGGAAAATCTAGGATCTTCAAATGCTTTGATAATATCCACAACGCATTTATGATTTCCTTCTAGAGCACGCATGTGTTTCATCTCTGAAGCGATCTTCCTTAAACACCCAAGATTCATGGATAAATGCTGAGCTATTGTTGATGAACCTCCAGCAGTACTTCCATTTCTTCTATTTGTATATCGAAGCAACACCAAGTTGGCCAAGGTGAAGTATGACATGAAAGTAAAGAAGTCATAAAAATTCATCCCTGATTTAAGAGAAAAGTTAGTTAAACTTGTATGACCAGCTGAAGCATTTTCAGTATTTAATGTAGTTTCTATCAAAGTTAGCAGTACAAAACTTATGCCGTGGTTAGGTCAATTGCACCGATGAGCATTATAACTTCAAGAAAATATTGTAAACTAGTGAGATTTAATATTAAAAGAATACAAGCCCTTTATTCATTGCTGATCATCAGAAGACTCTTTTAACAATTAACAAATCGAACCTAGGATGACCACTTTTTATTTTATCTTATTTAGTTCTAAGATATCTTCATTAGTTTGCCCCCAATAGCATACAAAAATTCATGACACATGGTAGGAAAAGGCAATCAAGTATGTTTCACCTGTGTTAGCAGCAAGATTGCGCTGGCATAGACCTTCAAAATCATCACATATATCCTTGATGTCTTCTATGTATTCCTTGGCCTCATTGTAGTCCCTTAAAAGTAAATTCCACTGTCATGGCATGAAAAGTCATGAGATAAACTTAGTTGAGTTATATTTATCCTTGAGCTTGACTCTCAAATATTTATTTCATTGCATTGCTCAATTTACCACCCGAGAAAGGTTATAAGCGTTGAACCAATTGTGGTTTATAGATATCGTATCCTCCTGAAAGCACAATACACATCGTGAAATGATTAGATCATGTCAAATATCACAGACAAAATCATCTGACGATGAAGTTGGTGTAACAAAAAACTAATTTTGTTCTGGAAATCAAGGTTTTCGAAAGCTATTTGTTCCAATTGTGTTATTGTCCGGCTTATTAGCAGCATCCAGTGTCTGTGTGTGTGTTTTGTTCAACTTATTATATTGTTATCAATTTCCCGAGAGAACTTTTGAAAAATAAATGATTATTTGAATTAATCATTTCTGAACAATGACCTAATGCAATCACTCAACCAGCAATGAATTTTTTTATGGTTCATAGTGAATTATTCAGCATATGCCAGTGATTCTATTAGTGAATTCCTGGAAAGCAGTCAAGCTACATATTTTCATTACTACTTCCGCTGAGCTTTATAGCTTCCCTGATAATTAAATTTAAAAGATATGAAATAAATCAAACATAAGTTCCATTTAGAACACAAGAGTTTCTTCTTTAAAGGGACTGCAGGACTGCCTTTCAAAATCAAGGAGAAATATAACAAAAACAGCAATACAGATAGTGAGCAAGAATATACCAAATTAAGAACTTGATGATACCATCCGCTGGGAACAAATATAATTTCACCAGCATCTTGTGTGCATTCTAACCAGATAGCCTGCATACATATACAGACCCACTGAAAGCTGAAGCAGAAAAGTGTAATCGAAAACAGTAAGATTGGGGACAAAATGTAGAAATTTACCTTGCTAAAACCAGGAAACTTCGAGTTTGATACTTCATCAAAGATATTATATACACAATTTTTCATATTCCTGCATCAAAGTTGAAAATAACTTAGTTTTGACAACTAAGCAAAAAGACCAACATCAAAACACTCCCAACCCCACCTCACCAAAAATCAAGAATGACAATTTTATACAATGGAAGAAAGTGGGAAGAATGAGGAAATGTCAATTTCCAAGAATAAAAGGTTTGCTGAAGGTGGCCGTCACAGTAAATCACAGCTGACAGACAATTTAAAAATTGACAGATCTAACTAGATTTTTTGTTATCACAGTGCCCAAATTATTGTCGGAAAAATGCCATTAATATCTATTTGGTAGTGAATCCATGCCTGTCAAATATAAGATGGCATTGGGAAGGATCTAGAAAAAGCCATCTCTTCTTTCCACAGACATTTGACGACCAGCTATAGGACCTGAAAACATCAGCATGAAGAGGAGTCCAAGATCCTGCCAGAATAATTGAAAGCAAGAGGTTACTTGTCGGTTTTTAATCTCTCTGTAAAGGGAAGTAAGTACAGCATGATCTGGTATGCATTGTTGCTAGAAGAATTTATTACACCTATAATCACACCTTTCACCCCCATGTAAACAAATCGATAGTCAGAGCAACATATTTCCTCATTTGGTTGCTCTGTGTCAGAATCAATATGGATTCTGAAGTTGTCAAGATACAGATTGAGCCAGTCATCACAAAAGAACCTTGGAGTGTCATATGCTACATATTCAGGATACTCCTACCAGAGTGAGAGAAGAGAAAGTTACTAAGCAAAACATCATCTATACTAAAAAGAGAAGAAAACATGACAGCTCTTGCACAGCAACAATAGCAAAATGAACACCTAAAAATTCTATATATAACTAGATTTCAGGTAAAGCAACAATACCAATAGAAAATGACCTGCATAAAAGCGTTGACAGAACCAAAAGTGAATGGGAAGTTTAATCAGTAAACTTTTGTAATCCTCAATGCACAACCACCCCTGCTTCCCAGGTTCATGCATCCTTCAGATTGATTATATGAATGATGACATTTTGGGAAAACCAGGAAACATAGTCTAGCATTCACATATTCATGAACGAGAACTCTTAATCAACAGAGAAGTGACAAAAGGCTAAAAGGTATACCTTTACAAAATGCCAATCCTTCAAATACGGTACAGATACAGAGGCACCATTACTTGCACAAGTTTCATTCTTACACTGAACAGCAGAAGCCTCCTCAAGATGGAGGCAACACGCTATAAAATCGGAGACCAACATCTCCTCTCTCTTCTGATCAGTGAACTCTCTGGTGTCACAATCAGCAACCTTCATTTCACAAAATTTTAGGAGATTAAAGGAATCACACTCTTCCATAATCATGTTATATTTCAGTAGAATCAATCACCACCCAACAACATAAATTAGACATAAGTGTTGAAAACACCACAACTAATGAACTTCCTTCAATGGGGTGTATTGTATTGTATATAGGAAATACCTGAACTTTAGAAGCTCCAAAATGAGTTGAGAAAAATTGAAAGTTGGGTTGGGAATGAAGTGTGACCCAATCAGTGGAAGCTCTCCAATTATGAGGGTCCATTAGCCCAGTGAGCACCACGGGTTTGTTCTTCTCCATATATCTCTCCACAAATTCACTGTAACTCAGTTCCTTCCCATTTACCCTCTCTATTTCTCCTTTTATATTTATACCCATACCTATAACCATAACCCTCTCACACTTCAAAACCTGTTTTTGCTTCAGGAGAATCACCAGGAAGACAGAAGAATCACGAAGACGAAGAGTTGGGATCTTATATAAGACTGGCCAACTGGGCCTTCTGCCATGGGCTTAAATCAGAACTAGGCCCACTAAATGTTATATTGGATGGATTCTTTCTCCACCTCCATGACCTCTGACCTCGTCCTGCACCTCCGTACTAGATTTAAAAAATCTATTTTACCCTCAATCTAAAATTATATAACCCCAATGCCCTTCACCATAAACACCCCATGAACGAAAACCCACCATGAAAGTACAACCGTCAACGCCACCATGCACCTCCGTTGCACTCCCACGTAGCCAAGGCTTGCCCTCCATCACACAAAACACCAAACATCTCTCTATTTTGTAGACATTGACCCACGTGATTATCGTGCTATGGACTAGAGGACAGGCTTATGAGATGATGGGCATGCCTCTCTATGCGCTTCATTACTTCAAAAAATCTGTATTTTTGCAGCCAAGTGATTCTCGGTTGTGGATTGCAATGGCACAGTGCTACAAACTGATCAACTTCGCATGCTTGATGAAGCAGTAAAGTGTTACAGAAGATCAGCAAATTGTAATGACAGGGAAGCTATTGCACTGCACAACTTAACAAGACTTCTTTCGGAGCTGGGGCGCCCTGAAGAGGCTGCATTTTACTACAAAAAGGACTTAGAGAGGATGGAATCTGAAGAGAGGGAAGGGCCTAAAATGGTTGAGGCCTTGCTCTATCTTGCAAAATATTACGGGGCACAGAAAAAGTTTGAAAAAGCTGAGGTATACTGAAACGCGTCTTGTGGATTATATTGGCCCGGTGAGTCTAAATATTCTTCTACTCAACTTTCAATTTGAAGCTCGTTAGTCTTCTAAAATCATCTTTGATTATTTTCTGCAGGAGAGAGAAACAGCAAAGAGCATACTCAGAGGAATGCAAATCCATCCTTTTTGCAAAATTTTTTAAAATCTAAACTCGACTTAAACCCTAAACCCTACCCCCTACGTCCTAAATTCTAAATCCTACACCCTACATCCTAAACCTTACGTCCTAAACTGGACAGGGTGGTGTTTGGTTTGCAAATTTTTCTAAAATATAAATATAAATCGGATAGGGTGGTGTCTAGTTTGTAATTTTTTTTAAAAATATAAATCGGATAGGGTGACGTCCAGTTTACAAATTATAAACCGGATTCCATCTTCCAATTTCTCATCCGGTTTGTAATTTGTATACCGGACGTCACCCCATTTGGTTTATATTTTCTAAAATGCATGTACTTTTCTATCATTTTAATAAGGATATTTTTGGAATTCAAAATTTTATGGAGGTGCAAGACAAGATCATGGAGGTGCAAGAAGAATTTGTCTTTAAAGCCAGGGGAGAAATTTCACTGATAAAACAGGATGTTTCCTTTTACACTCCATGGTTGCCTCTAGCACCCTAATCAGGGTGTGGCAAAAAAAATTAACCCTGTACATTCGCTCTCCCTGTAGTTTACACAATTCAAAAAAAATTTAGATCTTAAGCAAAAATATACTTTGTTTTAATGATCATTGGATTATCATCTATTACTTTTTATTTAGGGTTGTTTTCTAGAATAAAGTGATGCAAATATTGTATATGATCTTAGTATAGGAAACAACTTCATTTCACTCATCACTTTTCATTTCAAATACGAAAAATGTTGGTTTGACAACCACACGTGACTACCAACCCTTTGCCAACCGCATATGTGGCAATTTTTTTTCTACGTGGCTGAAGGACATGAGTGGTATTTCGTAGGGAGAGGCATTACAGGTTTTTTTCCTATGTTTAGAAAGTTTGAAAGGAAAGGTTGGGTTTCACGGGTGAAATGTGGAGAGTCTATGAGGGAAAAGAGAAAACCTTTTAAAAAAGTTGAAAGGAAAGGTTGGGTTTCGCAAGTGGAATGTGCAGAGTTTGTGAGGGAAAAGTGAAAACCTTCTATTGAAGTTGTGCGCGACGGACAGTGGGAAGTGGCGCGCGACGAACGGTGGGAGAGGTGGACGATGACGACAAAACGTGATATTTCTGTATTTGTGGGTTTAGGGGAGAACGCTGAAGCGTAGGAGAAACTGCGATCACGACGGGTTGAGGCCATGGGTGCACTTAGATGGTTGTTTGGATGTGTGGTCAGAAAGTAATGTCGAGTTAAATACTTAAGTATATAAGGTTAAACACTTAGAAGGTTCAAAGGTTCTTGTGGGCTTTTCAATACTGTCCTTTCCTTAGTTATGACAGTGCTAGGGAATTATAGGATGAAAGAATGATAAACCTG
>Ga0099825_1010467_pt1 | contig 10167 bp, 3 predicted proteins | sample SiratroredBW_FD_76838 | JGI IMG/M metagenome (GOLD analysis project Ga0099825, IMG submission 76838) | Root nodule microbial communities of legume samples collected from California, USA - Siratro red BW | ecosystem: Host-associated > Plants > Roots > Nodule | place: USA: California | collected... | reverse complement strand
CATAATTGGTTAGTCATTTGTTCTTCACATGTGAGAATACAAGTAATTTAGAAGAGGTTAGACAAATGGATAATTGTGGTGTTGGTACATCATTGCTCTACAAATCAGTATTTTTTAGGCTTCTATCTAATTGGGTTTAGCAAAATGTTCAACCTAGTGTGGAGCTGTCTATGGGTGGCATGTGTGTGAACCATTTGAACTTTCAGATCTGATGTACTCCTTTGGAACATGTTTGATATAGAGGAGATTTTTAATTTTGTTCGAATCAAAACTTGGACCAGGATCAATAGAAAGTGCAAAAATGTCTCATTTACATACTCAGACTCGTGCCTTAATGCATTAAACAGTGTACTTGATAAAGAAATTCCTTAGTATATCATTGTGATAGTAGAGAAGTATGTTACTACTACAGTATATTCTGTCCATTATACATTGTCTGAGATCTCCGAGATCTTTTTGCATTTGGTAAGGTTTTGGTAATGAATACAATCTATTTAGGGATAGATGCTTATTGTATTACATATTTCAGTACTGCTAACCATGTCTATCAGACTACGCAACCTAGATTGGTTCTTGGTTAGACTTACAAGTGATAAAAGACAATATAACAATTTGGGTAAAGTATAAGACAAAAGGATATGGAACAAAATCTCGCATAATGAGGAACACGATCTAATAATAGGGTTAGATGAAGAGTGGTGATGTAGTTGGGTGGACTATAAGCCCAGATGGATTAACATATCATACATGAACATTGGTGCGACTAGACTTCTTTCCTTGGAAGTTGACTTACCTACTATCCGACTTATAAGCTAAACTCCTTCAAAGCAAATTTGTATATGAATATTTGTATCACTCACTGCCCAACTTTTCTACTAATTCTCAGGATTATGATATAGAGGTAACAAAGAGAGAGTGTTGAGAACCTCCAGAAAGTTTTTATATTTCTGTTCAAAGTATCTTAGTTTGCTGCATAATCTCTTGCCTGTTCACTTGGACTTTATCCTGTAGGATTTACTCTTTTAGGCAAAGACTTGCACAATTTTTAATGTTTTCAAAACTTGATCGGGTTCAAGTATGTTCTGGTTCATGTTTGTACATGGGTTAAAACATCCCTATTTGTGTTTCCAGTAATTATAATTTTTTATTGTTCATAAAAAAACATTCATAAACATTGTTTTGTATTTATTAATATTACATATCATAAAATTTAATGTATTACTCATTATCCAATTCAATTATGACACTTCAATTGCTAAGCTTTTAGGTAGAAAACATTATTCCTTAACTATAACTTTTATTATAATGATAAGTGTTTAATCCGACAACTAGTATCATAATCAAAGTCACCTGCTCCTTTCTTAGTGAAACAATTGTTAAGGAAAAACTTGTGAGCTGCATCAATTATGTCTAAGTAGAGGTTATGTTGGCCAAGTCATGGACGAACCACAGAACCTTCCTCTAATGTGTCATGGGATGAGTCTCTATTAACAATAACATTTTCATAATCATCTTGAGAAAATAAAAGTGAATTTCATTAGTAAATTAAACCTTTATTGGTATAATTACAATCTAACTTACAATAATTCTCTAGCCATTAAAGGATACTCGTGTATAAGTCTTAACAATAATGTTAATGCAATGGATGACACTAAGCAAAACAATTAGTATTTATTTTTGTTTATTTTTTAGTTTATTTGTTAAAGTTTTTCAAATATTTTGTACATATATTTAGAAATATCTCTTTTTTTAATCATAACTTTGAAATATTATATAACACATTTAAAAATATATATCAATTATTTCAAAGCGACTACATTCTCGCTCTAAGTGAATACAAGACACTTTAATCACTCGACCTTTTCTCTCTATTGAAGGAAAAGTTACTCACTTAAACAACCTATTCTTCTTGTGATGAATTTTGCAATGGTCATGAAAATTGACACAAAAAGTTGTTATATACTACTTTTATACAATACATGACATCTTTCCTGATGAATCATGTTAGTGACAAAGCATAATTATTTTATGTTTGTGACACTAAAATACTTCAAATTCGTTTCATGACAATTTTTGTGATCGGTTGTTTGTGATGATATAATTTTGTCGTAAAATTCTTCACAATTATTTACTAATAAACATTTATCACAATTTTACAATTTTATCTTAAATTTCGTGACAATTTAAATTGAACATCATCATAAATTGCATCCCAAGTTATAGTGATAAGTGATTGTATTGTTGATATGAAATTATACATACATTAGTATTGTGAAGTAGATAGAGTTTATATAACCTTTTATCATATACATTTTTTGCAATTCTATTATCAAATGAATGAGTATTTTAATTCAATTGAATTGGGACTGAGATATTTTGAGTTTTATTGAAAAAGATATTTTGTTTGGACAATATGATGAACTTTATCTAAGTTTAATGGAGAATAAAATTATTTTTTATGTCAAATTTTATCCTTCAAGTAACGAGGATGTCATTCAAGCTATCTGCAAGTGGTTAATCTTAGGATAAAGTACTATCATTCAAACATCTATTTGATTGCTCAAATTATAAGGTTCTTGATTCATGCATGATTGATAGTTTGAGCGCGGAAGAGACAAAATTAACTCTCTCTTCTCTCATAGTCTTGGTGGTCAAATGTTCGTTTATAATTCAAGCTCTAATTTAAGTGTTTGAATGAGAAAGACTCGATGTTGATTCTCTCACATCTAAAGAAATATCACTCAAGTACTGAAATGTCTTTTAGACAATATCAACCAATCAAGTGTTAGGTTAACTTGAGCTAGAGATATTAAACATTGATTCTTTTTTTGGTAGAAGGTCACTCAAGCAAGGATGTCTTGCTCAAGTGATATGTTGATCTTTAAGTGTTTAGTATACTATTTCAAGATAATAATGAATAGGTTATATGTAGTATATCTTTTAATATTAATGTAAAAAGAATCATAGTTAGTCTGAAAACTAACTTAAAAATAATGGTAGAAAAATTAAAATTTAAACGAACTTTTTTATGTCAATTATATTTTAAAAAATATAAAAAAAGCTTTCACATCAGGTGATGTCATGCTCTTATAATTTATTGATAATTTATTGATTGAATTGATGTTATCTCATCTTTTAAATGTTAGTATTGAGTGTTATAAATATTATAATTGTACTTAATATGAATACAAATAATATAAGTTCACATAATATAGTATTAGTTGAAAAGATAAATTAGAAATAAATTATCATGTTTTGAAAGATAATAATTTTTTTGTTAAGATGTTTTTGTGAAACCTAATGTATTATATATATATATATATAAACATTTTGAGAGTTTTAAATCGCAATAGATATACATATACATGCTCTTTCTTATCAAAAGAAATATATAAATATATGAGATAATAAACGTAACTCAACTTATTTACAAATGTTTAGCAACCTGTTTACCTATTATGTAGCCATCTTAGGTACTAAACCCTAAAAAAATTTAATACTTTTAAGATTCGTAATGGCTTGGCCTTGCTACAAAATGACAGTTCATTCTTATGATAACCATTATAGAGCGGAAAGAATTTTGCAACAAAAAAGATATTGATTAAAAATTGTTTAGGTTCCTACATATCACTTCAGCTTCCACTGCTACATTAGTCTTCTGGTTTTCTAAGCTGCCAAAATAGTCAACCTAAACTTATTCTTGCTACACCTTGTTAGTAGCCTCGTACTTAAGTTTATCTCCTTATCTCTTTTATTCCTCCTCTATTTATTGTTATCATAGTTTCCTAACTACAAATAAATAAACTTAGAATTATTAAATTATGAATGTATATTTAAAAAAAAAGTGAAATTTAAATATAATTCAATTGATTTAATAAAATGAAGTTTGGAACTTATATATAGTATTTGATCACATTTTTAATTGATGTAATTCTTTAATCGAATCTTTCACTTCAAGAATCAAACATCTTAATTGTAAAATTAAAAAAATATATATAATAATTAGTAAAAGCTAATTTAATTATGAATGTATATTTAAAAAAAATTAAAATTTAAGTATAATTCAATTGATATGATAAGATGAAGTTTGGAATCTATATATTAGTACTTAATCATATATGTAATTGATGTAGATTTTATAACAGACTCTTTCACATCAAGAACCAAATATCTTAATCGTAAAATTAAAAGAAATCTGATAATTAGTGAAAGCTAATTTAATTAAAATAAACTCTTATACTATTTTAAAAAATTAAAATTTAAATCTAACTTAAGTACACAAAATAACTTTTAAAGTGAAAATTTCACTCACATATATGTTATATTATCATTTTATTGTGTTTTTAGTCGATATAAAATTTTAATATATGAATGTTCCGAAGAGTGTGTCAATATATGTACCCAATTCAGGGGTTATGTTTGTAATTGTGAGTTAAGTTAATCACCTCAGCATTTAATAGCCATGTATGTACAGTTATGCTTCATTCTTTACTATTTCTATATTAATTCCAAGAAGCAGAGTATGTATGGCAAACTAAACCAGGGCTATCAGTTTATGTGTGCTACTTTGCAAGGTTATGTGTGCTACTTTCAACCTTACATTTCTACATAGTTTAGGCCTTAAACGTGCCTTTTCCATCTATCAGTAAAATCCAAAGCCAAACTTGCCATTTTGCAACCATATCAAAACAAGTATGTTCTGTACTTTACTAATTTACATACTCGTAATATACGACTATAGTTGAATGAAAACTAAATATTCATTTAATTTGACCTTTTTCTTCATTTATTATGTTTACTAATAATTATTTATAAAACAATACTTCGTTTACTGTATTTCTTATTTTTAAATACTTATATTGAAACGGAAAAATGAAAAAGTTTTTATTTATATTCTTATGGCCTTTTAGAAATATTAAATGCAATAAAGACAAATTAATACATTAAAGATAAGATCAAAGTCTTATAATTATTTATTGAAATGAAAAAAATTCTTGAAATGTATAACAAACTTGTACGGAAAATCTTTAAAGCAACTTGCGTTTAACGTTGTCATTCTTGCACTACGTTAGATTATTCCACAGTCTCTGGTCGTAAGCAAATAGTTCGTACCATTCAATATAATGATTGATCCATATATATGATAGGCCTTCATTGTTCGTCATAAATATAATGTAACCACAGACCATAAATATATAATTAAATTACAACAAATCAGAAAAATCCCTATATGAATTTATCTTTCTAGCTATTTTTGAAGTGTATATATATAATTAACCACGTGCATACATTAGAAGAAGCATGTGGAGGGGATTGATCTCTAATATTAATCACCTATATATCTTTAATTACATTCTAATTAATATCAAACTATATAGTAGTAATTACTACAAATTATATATCATCACTGAAGAACAAGCCTCGATTTGAATATAACTAGCATGCTGCAGATGAAGAGTGGGAGAATGGATAGTTACTTTTGTAAAAGTGATGATGATGTGTTTTTGAACCAAAAAGTAATGTAGAACTATTGTTGTTGCTATTCTCATCATCACTTTTAGTTCCACAAATTCTCTCACAAGAAGGGCATAGGGAAAGTGTGGCTGCTGGAATCTGCATGTAAAGAGGCACTGGCATTGCTTGCATTGACTTTAGTTCTTGAAGCTCCTTTTGCAGCCTCTTGTTTTCTTCTGTGAGAGTGTCACAGCACTTCTTCAATAGATCACAATCTGACTCAGTTTGTTTTAGCTTTGTCCTGTGCATGAAATTATGTTAGAAATAAAAAAAAAAAGAAAAAAAACAAAGGAAGAAGAATATATTAACTTGAAATATCAGTTCTAAATAAAATCATTGGCTCAAAGTTCATCAACCAATCCATCAAATTACGTTTTAGGGAGTAAACAATAATTATACTATATCATCAATGAAATTTGTGATAAAATTAAATGCATATATAACAAAATCTAATTTAATTATAATATCAACTTGTCAATCCTTTTAATTAATGATTGTTATTCCATTTTATCTACTAAATTAATTATAATATCACTTAAGTTTATGTTAATGAATAATATTATTAGTTCAATAATATTTCAGAAACTTTACTACTTAGCAGGTAAGTATTAAATGATGTATGGTTTCATTATATACATGGGATTAAGTTACCTAGAGTTACTCATTATTTTTAACCATTAGAGTAAACAATTATTAAAGTAGGAAATATTTTCATAAATTATTTTAGATGTAAACTTATCCCTTCTCGTTATATAATATATATAAAAAGAGATCAAGTCACTCTAAGAATAACTTTTCTTTTCTTTTCATAAAAAATACTTAGTGATTAGATTAAAAGAGGATGAAAAGTAAAAATGAAAACTCTTATTCTAAGAATAATTTAACCTTTTTTACAAGTTTTTTTAAACAATATATATAATAAATTAGTGGAAATTATTTTATGAAAATTTATTTATTAGTGTGTTTAAATTAAAAAACAATAAAAGATAGAAGATAAATATTTTTTTTTTAAATTACTGTTGGTGTAACTTGATCCATTTTTGTAATAAATACTTTTTAAATAATATATTTTTTTAATTTTCTTTTAATCAGTTAAAAGGACTTATATGGAGTGGTAAATATTATTGAAGGGATTCAATTATATGAACACTTATTTCTAATTCCAGAAAAAACAAGGCAAAGAAAACTAAAGTAGGGTACTAGGAAATTACCTGGCTCTCCTGTTCTGAAACCACACCTCTACTTGTCTTGTTCGTAGATTCAGCTTCATTGCCAATTCTTGCTTTTGCTTCTGAGGAAAATGACAAAGGGAATTAAAAATCATGTTCGGAAAAGTTTAGTGCACAGAAGAATCATTTGCAAACATAAAGATCTAAAAGAATTAGAAAAACAGACTAAATTATGATCAGATACCAATCATATTATATAATATATTCCAAAAAAATATGAACTGATAATGTACAACAGTTTTATCTTTTCCATTAATTACTTTAAAAGTCATATCACCATATATCGCTAGTAATTTTTATTGATTGATCAAGTGAAATTATTTTACATTATCACTATATAATTAACATTTAAACATATATATGAAGACTGCATAACAATAATTTTATATTACCGGATTGAGAGTAGAATGCTGTCTGAAGTTTTCTTCCAAGATTGCTGATTGTTCTTTGGTGAGTCTAAGTTTCTTTCTGGGGTTACCATCTTCATCAGCATCACCTACCCTTGTTGGAACTTTCTCTACTTCTACCTCAAATTCTTCTCCCAAGGCCTGATCTCGCTCCCTCTTGATGCTAGAGGAGTTGGAGAATGAAGAAACCACGCTAGGAGAAGAAACTTGGGGCCGAAAATATTCATAGGACTCAGTCTTTGAACTTGGTTGATCATTTTTCACTTCATCATCATCATCATCTTCATCTGGGGGTCCTAATGTAAGTGAAGGGTATGTCTTGTTACATTTTGATGGATTCTCCACCACCCTTCTGATCTTGTGGCTTTTGTCATCACTCTTCATGCAATCCTCTGATTGACCATGGAAGGTAACAAGACCAAGGCCAAGACCAAGACCAAGACCAAGTCCTGTGTTTGGTGTGTCATGAAAACTCATGATATGATCAATTCTGAAGGTGGAAAAAGGGGTTTGATTGATTCAGGTTGCAATATTGTGAACATATATAGATGAAGAAAATAGGGAATTGTGGGATTAGAGAGAGTTGTAAGAGGGTGTGAGATTGTGTGAATGAAGAGCATTTATTATGATTGGGTTTGTGCTTTGTGGGGTCTCATTTGTTTGTTTATTATTAGGCAAGAAAATGAGAGGTTTAATGCATTGAAGAAAATAATATAAATGTGGTTATTCTGGAAAATTAATATGAAATTAGTTTCCTTTTTGTGCTTTTGGCTCATAAGTTGACCATGGGAAAGTTAATGACTCCTCCTTCTTCTTTTCAAGGACATGTTCTGCAAAATAACAAGGAATTGAATCATGATGAAGTGTATATGGTATATAGTATACGTGGAATCACGTGGAAAGTGGATAGCACGCATAATATGGAGCATATTTGATGGAGAGAATATTTCAGTCCCTTTTAACCTTTTTCACTTTTCTACTTTTCTTCCTCAGTTTTTTTTAGGCCAACTTTTTTTTTTTTCCTTTTTATCTTTACTTCTCATCGTCATTAAGATAAATTTAAATGCATCTCTATCTCTTGAAAATGCTTTTTGTGTTTCAAGGTAGATACTTGGGTTTAATTGCACTTTTGATTATTTGATATTGTGATTATGTGATTTCATTTTTTTAGATTTCAAGTGAACAGATTAGATTTTCTAAGTATTATTGCAATATGATTTTGTTGTTTTTTCATCTTTTGTTGTTCTTTATTAAATTTTTCTTACATCACATTAGGTTATGACCGTGATGTGGCGTCCAAATCATATGTTGCTACGTTTTAATCTTACTTTTAGTACCTCATGTGTTTTTTTTTTTTTTTTGAACGGAATAAAATAAACTGCCTCATGGTTATGATAGTTGAAAAATTAAATTGTAATTAAGTCATATGAGTGTAAAACGTGAATTATGCAGTTATTATCAAGTTTACGTTACTAAGTTTCAGTAAAAATTTAACAAAATATTAATATAAGAATTAAAATCACACGTATTGTAATATTTAAAGGATTAGATTCTATATTCATTAGAAACTTAAGAATCAAGTTACATAGTTGTGATACCTAAAGGATAAAAAAAATGTGATTAAGTGTTATATATATGAAATTTTATGAATTTACAAATACATGAGCAATTCATGTACTGAGGTGTCTATTTTATTTCTACAATGTGTAAAATCTCATAAGGTCAACTATAGTTTATCACAAGTGAAAATAGTTTCTATCCAATAAATGGAAGAAGATAAAAACGGAAGACATGTGATAAGAAGTTTTAAACAGTCTATAAAGTATAAATTATTTATTAACAATATATTCAATGTTTTTACATATAATTTATTTTTCTGGACACACCCTTTTACATAAATATTTATTCATAATAATGAAAATACATTACTTTTATAAAAATTTTAGATTAAGAATGTCTATTATATCTAGATATATTATTATTATTATAAAACTATTTAATAGTGATTGAAACTGTGATAGAATCAGTGATTGAATTTGTAACTCATAGTCATTGATTCTGTCATTGATTCGGTCACAGATCAATCATAAATTCGATCATAAAAAGAAAAAAATAAAAAATAATAATAATAACAGTAATAATAATAATAACAATAATAATAATAATATTTATAATTATAATATTAATAATAATTATAATTGTAATAATAAGTATAATAATAATAGTAACATGACAAAAAAATTATTTTGGTATGATGATTATGCTTTATCTTAAGTTACTAAGGAGTATGTAAAAATAATAGTATTTTTAATAATAAAAATAATATTTTGTTAATTTTTAAAATTAATAACTAATTTTAGTTATTTATTAACTGAAAAATCCATCATTATTTATGATTTTTTTAGTAATATATCAACAAAAAAAAGTTTTGGTAATTATTTATTTATTATAAATTTGTAGCATATGTGTAAGAACCTATTACCATACAGATCGATAGATAAAACGAATTTTATTTTTCTAAAAATTTCTTCTTTCTAAACTTAGAAATCTTTTATTTCATTTTAAACTTGGAGATACTTATCTTTTTTTTCGTCTTTTAGAAACCATAATCTAAAAGACAATGAGTCAACCTTATTCAATTAGTTTTTTCTTAAATTTCTCTTTTTTTTATTTTTTATTTATTTTTATTAATTTAGATGAATATTATATAAAAAGATAAATATCTACAAATTTAAGTTTACAGGGTAGTTTTTGTTTTTTTTTAATACGTTTTCTAAAGTATATTTTGATTTTCTCTCATTAAAATAGTTACTTTAAAGTAAGTAATCTAGATAAGAGAAATTCTTGAGATTTAATTAACTTGAATTTAGTTGAATAGACCTTACACTAGAAAATAAGTGATCATTGTCAAATTTTTTATCAATATAAAATAATTAAATAAATAGAAATTATAAAGGGGTGTTTCAACATATATATATATATATATATATATATATATATATATATATATATATATT
>Ga0099825_1010463_pt1 | contig 10173 bp, 3 predicted proteins | sample SiratroredBW_FD_76838 | JGI IMG/M metagenome (GOLD analysis project Ga0099825, IMG submission 76838) | Root nodule microbial communities of legume samples collected from California, USA - Siratro red BW | ecosystem: Host-associated > Plants > Roots > Nodule | place: USA: California | collected... | reverse complement strand
TTGGCGGTGGAAGTCACAGTCTTGACTGGACTCTGGGCATTCAAAGCCTTGGAGGTTCATCTCAACTCGCCTAAAGGGTAAAACCTTATAAATAAACCACTCTGATACTGATACCCTTCTGGAGTCCCTTAACGAGTTATTCATGCAATATTATCCTATTGGCTAGAAAACTCATATATGAAGTGAGAAAGACACTAAGAAAGAGATAAAAAAATAAGAAAAATAAGTGGACTAGGGTACCATCTAGTAAAGGCTCTCATAATGACTTCTACATTCAATTCTTTTTCATCTTTTTTTGTTTAGATTCAATGTTATTCAATATGATGACTAGTTAAATTTTCTTTTTTTTTAGATTATATATATTCAACAAACTCTCTTATATAATTTGGTTACAATTATATACAGTTTTATATTTCCCTTCTCCATTAAGAAGTTGGAAAATCCTTATAAATTTTGACCTGAGATAAGACCATCAATATTGTTTGAAAATAGAGAATGACATATTGATTATACTAAATGTAAGTTTATTTTATTGAGTTGACAAGGAATTATAATTCAATAAGATACATTCAGAGTTTGTTTTTTGAAATTTAAGTATAACTTTTTATAATAAGGATTTATAGTAATAAAAAATAAAAATAAAAATAATTAATGAGCTTAATGGAACAAGATAGTGAGGTGATAGTATAATTCTAACAAATTCCATTTTATATATTTGTATCTGACTAGTAAGGTGTAGTATAATTCTAACAATATTCATTTTATATATTTATATCTGACTAGTCTTTTATAATTTCAAAAATATTGTATTATTTTATTTTATTTTAATTTCTTTTTATTTAATATCATTTCAGGCTTGATCATTTATTTTAAGCTTAATAGTATAAAGTTAGTGTAATTCTTAGAATTACCTCAAGTCTCCTGGAATTAACACTCTTACTTATTTATAAAACTATTAATAGAAATGGTGTGCTTGCTAGGAAGCCAATAGTGAAATATATAAAGTTGGTATTTGAATGTTATGTTGTTTAACAGGTCAAGCATTTTGAATAATTAAAATTGAATTAAAACATATATAAATTCGAGTAGTACATAAAATCAATTATTTTAGTTTGAAAATACTTGTTTTGATGTAATTAAAATTAAAGTCTTAATTTGTGAAACTTATTTATCTTGTTCAAGCAATCAAATATTACTCAAGTGAATAGTTCCTTCATCCCAACAATAAATGGTATTTTGATAAGTGCGATAATTACTTAATTTATCTTAATGTATTGACCTCTTATTTGCATTCATGTAATGAATATATCTTACTTCTTAAAAATAAGAAGATAATTCAATTAGTTAATTTAAGATTGTATCTAAAGGAGATAACTAATTTTTCAGTATTTTTTTTTTTAGAGAATTAAATGGTTGGAGTGAAAAGACTTGTTTAAAAAAATCCATTCCTTTGACAAGTAATGCATGAAGAAATAAATATCAATTAGTCAAAATTGCTTAACAACCATATGTGTTGTTGAGTAAAAGTTATTGTGGTTAACACTGATTGTCATGTCATTTTTCCTTAATGAGACACCTTATAGCTAAGAAAAGGTTCACTTTATGGAATATATATATATATAGTTATGAAGGACATTTTCAAGGTTATAGAAAAAATAATGATATACATGGTTTGGACGTGAAGAGCTTAGAAAATATTTTTATCTTTTTGTTTCTCAATTTTTTTATCACTTTTTGTGGTCCAAATGTCTTAGAATAATGAAGTTCTTATTTGTTAGATTAATTGTAAGACTAATATAACTATTTGATACTAAAATAAATTATTATTTTATTATTATATAATATTTTATTGAATAAAATTAGTATATAATGAATGTAATTAATCAACACTTCTATCAAAATATAATTTTTTAATTGTAATGAATATTGACTCTAAGTAGTTTCCATTTTATTTCAATAAATATTTTTTACCAGCCTTTTGTATTTTTTTTTTATGCTTCATGTGTATGGTTTGATCACCTATCTCTTTGCATATGAAAATATGTTCACAGAGTTTAGATCTATTTTTTAAAAGTCAAAATTTAAACTCCAATTAATATCATGATGATAGTTAATTTAAACTAATAAAATATCAAATCTTACTAAGTAAAGTCTTAATTAAAAATATCGAATTGCAGCTTAAACACAATTTATACCTTCAGATCCCATGTAGACCATTATTGTTATCTAAAATAAATTCACCATTAGTGTTTCAAATCTTACAAATAAAATATATTAATGTTAGAAAAAGTGTGAGTCTAAGTTTTACATTAAATAAAAATAAAAAAGTTAAGCAATATATAATAAAAGAAACTCATAAACCTACTTTCTTAAGGTTTTGAGTTAAAGATAATATAATTTTCTTATGTATGTTTGGTCCATTTTTCTTTCTTATAAGATCTCCTAGATTATGTCCTCTTGAAAGTGTCATTGTTAGAATTAAGGCTTAAATGATTTTTTTTAAAGAAAAAACTCGAATTAAAACAAGCAAGATTTGAAGCAAACTATCACAAGCTGCTCTAACTATGTCGATATGGAAATTTGATATAAAGTAAAATGACAATTCATGTATATTCGTTTCTTTATTCTCTGTGAAGTAATCATAACATTGTTCTCGCAACTTGGTGAAATACTTAATAATATTAGTGTTGCACACACTGTTTCTCATGAAACCGTGTTTCGTGCGTGACTTTGGTTTCACGCATAGAAATTTTTGTTGCAAATAGATGACAACATTGGTCGGTTCAAACCGAACAACAATACAACTTAGCTACACAGAAACTTCAACAAAGCCACCAATTTGTTTTCGGCATCTTATTATAAATCAATCTGTAAATTGGTCAACTTTTCACACCTGGACTTATTAATAATAATAATAATAATAATAATAATAATAATAATAATAATAATTTTTTATGTTTTTATTTATTTTTAATCATATTTTAAAATATTAATATTTTAAATTTAAAAGCTATTATTCTCTACGTATGCAATAGTAACAAAAATAATAGAGATAAATGATTTTCACTTAAAATAATTATTATATACTATTAAAATTTATATAAATATTGAATTTTAATTCACTAAAATAAGATATTATTATTAAAAAAATATGGATATATCTCACATGTGTTTCCACTTTTAATTGAGCCGAAAACCTGTGTAATGAAAAAGAAAAACTCAAATGGTCACGGATTTTAGTGAAAGTGTGCATGCAAGTAGAAATTAGTAATCGTTTTTTGTTGAATATGGGACGAATCCAAGTTCTTCTTTCTAGATGATTTTTGTTGAGGAATTTTATATGGTTGGGAACTATTTTGTTCGTGATAGTTTGTTTCTCATTATGGGTTAGACTAATTGGTGATTTTTCTATATTGAACCTCAATCCACCATGCTTTAAAACTCCTAGTTGTTGGACAATTATTATAGTAAAATGTGTGCAGTAACGTTGGACAGAGGTGACCAATTTCACAAGTGATATACATATACTCATTTACTATAACTAGCAACCGTTCCCAATTTTCAATGAACTTTTACAAGAGCCTACATATCAGATTACCCTCTATACCAATGCCTTACAGTCCACCCCTTTAACATCTATACTGTGCACTACCCACTTATCAATCTGAAAGAGAGTTTTCGAACATTGTACATAGGAAATTTCAACCTAGGAATTTTGTCTCATCTATAACCACACTTTTAAACAAGTCATACAAAACATTTTTTCTACATCAATCTCCCCTGTCTAAAATAATGTTGTTTCTCTCGCTTCAAGTCTCCATTAGTTCCTTCCAAGCTTTATTTTGAGTTGCATTAAGGTGCATAAGGTGAAAATGTTGGAAGTGGTTATTTGAAAGACAATGTATAATTGAATTAACTCCCATTCACCTATCACACAAATTCCAAATTTTCTGCACTACTTTATAATTGATGAAAAGGTGGTTTGCTGTCTCATTTTTTATCTTTATATAGCATGCACGAAGTATTCCTTAGACCCACACCCTATGCAATAAGTTAGCCTCAATTGGTATTCTATCCAACAACATCCTTCATGCAAGGTGTTGGGTAGATGGATGACTTTTATACTCCATATACATTTAAACAATTTTTGTTTTCCCTAGTGAACATATTCTGAAGAGCTCTATAAGTAATTTTTATTGAGTAATTACCTTCTTCATCTTCTTTCAAAACTCATGTATTAATGATATTTCTTAGGATAAACTATTCCATTATTTTGAACATAAATTGTTGTTGCTGGATAATTTCATCCCAACTGTTATTGTTCCAACCCCTAATCTTACAAAACATGTATCAAGATTATGATTAATTAATGAAAGTGTTAATCAAGATAATTAACACTATCTATCATAATTAGAAGGACCGATAAGTATGGACTTTATGACTAGTGTTATACATTGGTCCAATACCTTAAAAGTCCACTGTCATTTTTATTAATAAAGGAATATTCCTTATAAATAAGACTAATGTCTTTTTATTCCTTGTTCAAATATTTACTAACTTGATCGATTGAGTATTTTATACAAGTACCTCAAATCGAATATAACTAGACAATTCGAGTATATGAAGTTGATTCCGTAACAAAGAACAAAATTTTCAACTTTAACTACCAACCTAATATTCCTATAAAAAACAACTACCATCATGAGTACATAGATATATGTACAGGACTGTAAGAAAAAAATGAAAGGAAAGATTATCGGTCTATAATATACATTCTAATTCTATGGTTCACCATCAATTGGGTGGATACAAATATAAATGCTATAGACAAAGTAAAAGATAGATTGAACATGAATGAAATGTTTAGGTAGGAACAGCTCAACATGAATTCAGAAAGAGGGTGGAAGATGATGAAAAAGAACAAAAATATAGAAATTTATATATTGCATGAGCTACTATGTACCAAGATGACGAGTCTCAGACATTTCAAGCATTCATTAAGCCAACTACTTCATACCATTACTGATTTTTTTCACAATAATTTTTTTGTATATCAAATTCATCAATGTTGTTATCTATTTGATAAAAGAGAATGATAAAAAACTAATTAGGGGCATATTTTATATTTAGTTTACAAAGAAATACTTTCTTGTTGTTTCTAAATCTTTCGCATGGATTTTTCAATTGCAATAAAATGCTTTTGAAAGTTTTTTAGTTGAAATACTATAATACAATAAATAGATTTTAATAATAAAAAAAGAAAACATACTGAGTTTACGAAAAAAAATTCCCTTATTTCAGAATTTGGCATAGTAAGTGATTAAGTCACAATTAAAGTTTTTTTTGTTCATGTTGAGTAGGTTTTTTTTTTTTTTTTTTTTTTTTTTTTTTTTTGTTTTTTTTTTTTTTTTTTTTTTTTTACATCTGGATGTGTCGTCTGAATAATGCCACTGCTTTGAAGAATATACTTTTAATACGTAAAATTAAGAAAACTTTTGATAATTGTTAAACATTGACTACCTTGTTGGTAAAGGCCTCAACTTGCTTAACATTATTGCTGTTATATATTGTTGGGATTAGACACCTGCTTTAATAGCTTGAATTTTATGGTTGACATCGTTATCAGAAGAACATTATTCATGTTCATCGTCTTTAATTTTTACTGTTTTTTATCGCGATGGAATGGAATGATTTATCTCTTGCTAATGCTATTTTATAAGTAGGAGTGAAAATATTCACACTAAGTTGAGTTTCGGTAAATTTACGTCTCACTTTTTTAAAAAAGAAAAAACAAAACCCTGGAATGTAACATATTCATTTATTTCTTATAGATATTTTTTTTTTAAATATTTAATTGGTATCCAAATTTGATCTAACATGCCCATCTGTCTAACGATATGTTGCGTTATCCAAATTGTGTATTATTTATCTAAGTAAGTTCACTATAATTGTAACTTTTTAAAAGGTTATTATGTTATATTTACACTATATACATTATTTATGTATATATAATTGTTCTAGTTCCTAAGATTTTTTTTAATTAGATAATTATTATTAGCTTATTATAACTTAATCAATAAGAATGTAATTTAATATTTAAATATTAGTTATTTAATTTTATTTTTTTTATAATACTTAATATAATAAATATGGAGTTGATTTTAATAACTTTAACAAATTAATCTTAACACATTATTATTATTTTTCTATTAGGTCTCTATTTTTTTTGAAATAAGACTGTTTCTTCTTGTACCTCCAAGTTTTCTTAAGATATTTCAAATTTTTTTTTGAAAATCTCCAAGATGCCTTGCTTTTAAAGACAATTTTGCCCCTTTATATGTGAAAGCAATATAATAGTGAAAGATGGAAGTATCTTCACGCTCTCGGAACAGATCATTTAAAAAATCATTTTATACTTTCGAAATTGCCTATCCTAGAAGTCACTTTTTAAAAAGTAATTTACTTTTGGAATATCATTTCAAAATTATTTTTTTAAAAAGAACTTTTAGAATAGATTGTTTCAAAAGCTAATTTCATATTCAAAATTAATTTTCGAAATAGTTCATTCTGAAAGTATAAACTTCTGAAAGAGTCTATTATAGAAATGTATTTCTAGAAAAAAAAAATATACTTTTAGAATGACTACCTCGTATGGTTCACAAGGCAATGGAGGATGATGAACTCCAAAATTCAAATCGATGGCGGCAGTTGCAATGGAGTGGAGGTGTGAAATGGTTGGGAGTGGGTGGCATAGTGAATGGAGGTGGAAGAGAATGAAGGTGGAAAAGTATAAAAAGTTAAAATAGTCTCCACAATAAAATATAAAAGACATTTTTGAAAGTTTTGAAAATTTTGGAGGTGCATGAAGAAACACTTAGATGTGTAGGAAGCACCAGTCATAATAGAATTAACGTTTAAATAAAAAATTAATAACCTATATCGCTGGATCTATTTTTAGATAAAAATATTATACTTCATATCTTCCATTTTATTTAATATACCTCAACTTCAAGGAAGGGCAACAATATATCATAATAAATTATTTGTTTAAATATACTTTTAATAAGGATTTTTGTAAATAAAATAAATTTATATTTTTTTCAACATATTTAATAAGTACGAAATATAAATAAATATATGATTTTTATATATTATAATAATATTAATATAATAACACTAAAAAATTTTATTTATATTTTCTTAAATAAGTATGTTTGTTAAACATAAAAGATGAGAGTTAATTTTTTCTTTTATTAATCAAATAATTTTTTATAAGAAATAGGTCCGACTAAAAGGGGTCTCTCCTACTCTAAGTTTAAAATAAATTAAATTATAAATATATGGAGAACTTCATGTCATCCTAATTCTTAGTAACAGCATACACATTAGTAAATAAGCTTTTTTTACGTTATTTTTATATATTTATTTATTATTATCCTTTTTATGCTAGCTATTTTCACAATGTTAACTGTCTAGTCACGCGTTGTACAAAACTAATACTTGGCTAAAATTTAATTTTGATAATCATTAAAAAAAATATTTTACTATCCACTATTATGTGGACACGTCATTAAATAGATCGAACTTCTTTAGTAATTACTTCTTAAACAATTTTGGTAACTGGATAAGTGACGATTGTACATAAAGTGTTTTAACATGTTTTAATTATAGGAAATGTTTACATTAGATCTTACCTTCAATGATAGGATTTTCACATTGATGTTTTGTCTGGTAAAAATTAAATAACTTATGAATTATATGGTATACTAAATATATATATATATATATTATTGATGAAGACTAAAATTCTAAGTTAGATTTATTTAATATATTAAAAATTTTAGTTATTTAATAATTTATTTATAATTTGATAATCGTTTTAACTTTATTTTCTTTACACTTTTTTTTTTTTACTTTATTTCTAAAATTCCTACATTGTTTATGATCTTTTCTTAAGTAAGAGGACACAATTTAAAAGACATACGAATTTAGGATAATGAATCAATAAATTGTGGTTTTGATTAAGTTTTTTTCCTCATATTTTAAGTTTGACTTTTTTTTTATGTGGTTTACTTATCTGGAGTTTTGCGTCTATGTATAAGATTTAAACTGAACATATTAATCTTTGTTAATTTATGTCTATAATAATATATTTTATTTGTGAATCAAGTTTCTTGAGAGAAAGTTGGGATTTTTTCTAATTTTGTTTAGCATTTCGAATAATTTCCCTGAAAAAAACACAGGAGTTGACGAAAGGTACGTTGATTATTTTTGTGTCTAATAATATAAGTTGATATAGATTCGTTAAAGTAAATTGATATTGATGACTTGAAGTACAACTTTTTAAGTGGAAATTTGATTTAGTTATTAGATTTTTCTTCATCTATATGTGGTTAATTAAAGTAGAAATTGAAATAGTCAATTTGAGTTAATAAGTTTGAATTGGATTGAATTGAATTCTTAGATTTCTTCATAGTTAGATTGAATCGGATGGATGAATAACATTCATGTGATTATTATTTGGGAAAATGATGTTGGTATTTGAATTTACTAATTACTAATTATGTTGTGGTGTAATTATTGTTTGAGGCAGGATAGAAATAATAAAATTGTTTTGATGCATCCCTGCTACTTGTTTATACTTCTGCATAATTTCTATTTTTTTTTTCAATGGATGAATTTTTAGTTAAGAAAAAAATAAGAATGGGACTAATTTTTCTTGTTTTAGGTGATTTTTACTCAAATTCAAGAATTTTAGTTTAAGTAGAAGAATTTTGGGTAAAACAAAAGTGAAAATGAGACTATTATTCTTCATTTGCTCTAATGACAATTTTTTTCCCTCAAGCAATAATTTCCTCGTTCAAGATAAAATTATGATAAAAATAAACTTTATCTTTGATTTAATTTTTGCTTAAATATAAATACTTTGCCCAAACAATTTTTCTATAATGAAATTAAAGTGCTTTAAAGTTGATAGGTTAATATGATTCTTTAAAAATATTTTAAAAAGTTATATATAGAATAATGTGTGATATGATATATGTCTTGAACCACAAAGTATATATGACTAATGAATTTGATATTTTTTAATGACGAGATAGGTAATTATTTAACTGGTATTATTGTGAGAACTTGTACATGACAATAATTACCAATATTGTATTATAGAGATGTGATATAGGTATTAAGTTAAGATATTTGATGAGATATCAAAGTTCTAATGATACATTTATTTTATGAAGAACTTATATAGGTTATATTAAATACTTAAATAGAAGTATAGAAATTACCGTATCATTTCATATGAGATCTATATTATAATGGTTAATTTGTATATTTGCTAGACAAATTGAATTGATAACATATGTCGGTTTTTTAGTTCAAACTTAACACTTATTTTCTAGAAAGAGTCCATTTTGGTGATTTTAATGTTGAGTTTATGTTGTATAGCCTTTGAAAGGCATTTGCTTGAATTATTTATAATTTGAAAGATATTTAGAGGTATGGAAAGACTAAAGTGTAGATCTAAAAGTACATACATAAATGGATGAGTAACTCATTAAAACATATATATTTGGCTTCACATATGGATGATTAATTGTGAATAATTTATTAATTTGTAATTATCATACTTATATCACTAATTGGTTTTTACCATGGATGGAGGTCCTATTAGCAGTTAATTCTCATTATACCTAGGCACTACATTGTTGTGTGGTTTTTTGTTTGTTTAACAACAAATCCATCAATGAAATGAAAATCTTATTAGGAATCTAAATTTTAAATATTTTTAGTTACATTTTGAACCATATTGTTTACTTGTAAGTGTATTTTATTTAATTAGAGTCATGACATTGTAACATTTCATATTCTTCATATAATAGGAATTCGATTGCATAAAAATTATATATTAGACCTAAATATAAATATCCATACATTCAACATATTTCAAAACATACTTCTTCACATAATATTTAATAAAATATATTCCTACAATCACAAAATAGAATAAAATAAAACTTCTCTATCACCTCACTGAAGAGTTACACCACCTGTCAAGTCTGCTCATGTGTAATACACGGTTATCTCAACCACAACAAAACAAAATTTTCATAAATTAAATTTTCATCTCAACTAAACTACAACAAATCAAACTTTCATAATTCATCTCAT
>Ga0099825_1010460_pt1 | contig 10175 bp, 7 predicted proteins | sample SiratroredBW_FD_76838 | JGI IMG/M metagenome (GOLD analysis project Ga0099825, IMG submission 76838) | Root nodule microbial communities of legume samples collected from California, USA - Siratro red BW | ecosystem: Host-associated > Plants > Roots > Nodule | place: USA: California | collected... | reverse complement strand
TTTTATTTTCTTCTTTCTTTCTCAAATTAGCTTTTCTGCAACTCATGAGACTCTAACACCGCACACCAAATAAATAGATTTAGGATTTAGGTGCTACATGTTAGAATATTATAATTAGAGAAACAAATCAGTAGAATATCAGAGATAATCAAGGCAATATCAGAGAATATCAATAAGAATATCAAAGAGATAATCAAGGGAATATGAGAGAATATTAGTAACAATATCAAAGAGATAATCAAAGGAGTATCAAAGAAATAAATCATTAGAATAACAGAGATAATCAAGGGAATATCGGAGAATATCAGTAGAATATTAGAGAATATCAAATGTATTTATTTAGAATAATTTCTATATTTAGTTTACTAGAATTCTATATGAAGTGAGCTATTGTAAAGAAAGAAAATAACATTCAATAAAAAACCTTCGTCCATGTTATTATATTCTTTGTTCATAGTTATCACAACTTTGTTCAACCTTTCTTAACCCTCGATACCATCGCAAGATGGTATCAGACCGGTGTTAGATCATGGAAACTCATAAACTAACATCATTTTTCCGTTACCCCTCACAGCCGAAAAACACCAAAAAACCAAAAATGTCATTTTCAGATGATGAAATTGGCAACAACATGAATCAAAACCAGAATAACTCCTTAACCATTATTGATGAGCTAACTTTGCAAATTGCAAATATGCTTCGTAATGGCCTAGGGATCAGCAAACACAAGCCAATCTTGACAATTTGTCAATTGGTTTCAAATTAAATGGAGACAATTATCCATTGTGAGCAACACTCATGAAGAAAGTTATCGGGTGCAGAGGAAAGAAGAGTGATCTAATAGGTATACTTTCGACACCAGAAGATATAGAACCAGTATATGAAAAATGGGAACAGTCAGACCAAACTGTCTTCACCTGGATAATTCAGAATATTAAGATTAGTTTAGTAAACAATGTTTCCCAGTTTCCAACCGCCAAGGCTTTATGGGAAGGATTGGCTACTACTTATGGAAGCGGCACAGACCCGGTGCAAATCTATGATTTACATCAGAAAGCAAACACACAGAAACAGGGAAAGAATACCCTAAAGGTTTTTTGGAACAAATTACAAGCTATATGGATGGCGATTGACAGAAGGCAACCGAACCCAATGAAATGCTTAAATGATATTGCAACTTTCAACAAAACTAAACAAGAACAGAGACTATATCAGTTCCTAACAAGGATAGATGAAAAATTTGAAGTCATCGAAAGAGATCTTTTGATGCAAGAGAAGACCCCTTCAATAGAGTCTGCCTGTGTTGTTGTCCAAAAGGAGGCGGTCCGACTCCAAATTCTAAAGCCTACCACTAATAGCGAAGGAAACACGTCATTAGGGGAGCTCGGAATCGGCTTAACTGTAAGAAATAGACCACCAGAACAGGGACAGGGATGGAGTCGCCCAAAAACTGCCGGACGGCGTCCATCACAGCGAGACATGGAAGACAAAAGCCACCTCCACTGTACTCATTGCGGAATGAAGAAACACACCAAGGAGACTTGCTTCAAAATCCTGGGTTATCCCGAATGGTGGAAAGATTCTAAACCAAAAAATTGCAAGGCTGTCACCGCAGTGGGCATCCCGCAGACCACCAATAGTTGTAGTGGTGACACTGGAAGAGAGGTAAAAAGAGAGAGGAGGATACCAACCTAAGAAAATCTGATCAGTGAATATTTTATTGTGAGGCAACTGACACCATGACCTGTGACCCTCATGATTTTAATAGTCTCTCCACACCTGTTAAAACACACATTGAGACAGCTAGTGGAGAATTAGTTGCGGTCTAAAGAGAGGGCTCATTTTTTTTTTCAAAAAAATTAAAATTAGAAAATTGTCTTTTTGTTCCTACACTATCATCAAAATTACTTTCTGTAAGCCAAGTTACAAAAGAGTTGAATTGTGTGGTTCTCATGTTTCCTACTTTTTGCCTTTTACAGGACATTCTTACGAAGGAGATCATTGGGTGTGGTACGGAACGTGGAGGTCTTTACTACGTTCATGAGGTTGCTCACAGGGGACATTCCATGCTTGTTCATGCAACAGTTACAAGGCAACTCTGGTTATGGCTTAGACGTTTGAGACATCCTTCATTTGGGTACCTTAAGATTTTATTTCCTAGTTTATTGACTAGTAACACTGAGCCTATCAAATGTGAAACTTGTATACAGACAAAGAATCATAGAGTTACTTTTCCTCCCAACAACAATAGAGTCAATTCTGCTTTTTCATTAGTACATTCACACTCAGTTTGGGAAGAAAATCTAATAATATTTGTAATAACATTAATAATAATCCTAAATAATAAGAATAATGATAAACAATAATAATAAAAGTTGTGGAAAATTTACCTACGACCTCATTACCTACGGATTTTGACCCGTTGGTAATTTGTGGGTAATGCCTGATTACCCACTGATTTTGGTCATTACCTACGGATTTTGGCAGTAAGTAAATCCAGTTTTTTTTTGTAGTGTCAGTAGAATATCAGAGAATATCAAATGTATTTATTTAGAGTAAGGCTTCCTGTCCTGGTTATGCGTATCGACCTATTGTCAGGTTTAAAAGGACTTAGGAGAGATCGCATTGGAGCGAAACTTCCTTGCCCAGTCATACTCGAGCCTTGAATGGTCTTTTTCCTTGATCTTCACATGACTACTATTGGTATGGTAGGTTCTTGGCTCTCAGTCTTCAGTAGGATAGGGGGTACATGCAAAAGGTACTTCGATGCTAAAGTCAGTTTTTATATGTAAGAGTTCTTTAAGACATGGGACATAAAAACGTACCTTTCCTTCTGGTTTTCTTCTGTTATTTATAAGAGTGAAAAAGTGATTTTGGTGTGATTGATTTGACCTTTGATGATTTTACTGTATTTTGTGATATCACGTGACTGTGCTTAGGAGGAAATATAATATATTCAGGTTGAGTAGTATTCAGCCACGCTTGGCTGAGAACATCATAACCTATAGTAAGTTAGATACCTAATTCATGACCGAGTAGCATTTACTAATATTTAGTAGGGAACATCTCAGTCCATAGTAGCTTTCAGCCATAACACCTTTCTATTTTCTTGATGAATTGGGTTTTAGTTAAAATAAAATTCAAACCCAATTAAAAATTAACGGTGTTTTTCTCTACAATGTTCACTCTCTTTGGGGAATGAGTTTCAGTTAAAATAAAACTCACTGAAGGCACTTGCAACATATATCTCTTCTCCCTTCTGAATTCAAAAACTATAATCACAGACTCAAGTTATCATAACAACACTCACAGAACACACCAGAAGGATTTTCTTCTACTCCATTCATTGCAAAACATTTACACTCACAGACTCATGACACCTGCACAATTTTGTGTGTATGTATATCATATATTTTATAAGGTCAAATTTATGGTCTATGTTACAATCTCACGATGTAAAATTTTGTGAATCCTTTGTAATTCTAAACAGAATCTCGATTTTAACTACTTTGGATAGTAAAAAAAAGATGAAATTTTAGTAAAAAGTTTTTTAGAATAAAAAATCAGTAATTTGTCTATACAATTATTATATATTATGTTAGATTACACATGATAGATAAAAACAACAACTAATATTTAGAAAATAAGATTCCTATGTTGTTGATTTACATTCAACATATGTATATAACTGATTATATCACGTTCTTAAACAAGGAACACGTATAAGGCACATGTTTAATCAATTATATTAGATACACTACGTATAATATATACATGTTAATGGTCTATGTAATTGATTATGTCTCAATTATGTAGACCCTACTGCATTGGCAAACTATTTGATTAAACATATTATATACTTGATTATGACCAATTAATTCATATGAGTTAGCTAAACATGTTGTTTATGGATGACAAAAAAGTTTGAGTGATGATACACAAGTACAACTTGTTATGCCAAAACAATCATGTGTCATTCCACATGCACTTCTATATGTGCATTTGCTCGTTAGGATACGCCTAAACTCATAGCAATCCCATCCAGGCAAAATATCCCTTTTCTTAATCAGTTTTGTTCTAAAATTTTGTGGTAAATTAAGAAAATAAAAGACAATTATTAATTGGTTTTGTTTTACAAGTTTTCAGAGTGGGTTATGAGTGTTGTACAATGTAATGCCCATTCCGTATATACAAGACAATTCTTTCTTACCCAATTGTAATATTTCTTTGCATGTTCATTTCAAATTTGCTTGTTTAGGTTGGGCCCAATGGATGCTAAAATTGAGCAGAGAAAGGTCATTAATCTTTGAAAGGGTGCGAGACCCACTGAAATTGCACGACCTGAAGAGGTAAAACTTATTATTGAGTTTGTAGTTTTGCTAGAAATAAAATAGGAAATAAAATAGGAAAGAAAATAAGAATTCACAAGTAGTTTCATTTTGATAGACCTTTAAATGTTGCTCAAGTGTTTCTTACAATGGTATCGAGGATTAGGAAAGGTTAGACAAGGATATGATAACAATGAACAAAAATGAACAAAGAATATGATAACATGGAAGAAGGTTTTTCTTGAATGTAATTTTCTTTGTTTACAATAGCTCACTTAATATAAAATTCTAGGAAACTAAATACAGAAATTATTCTAAATAAATACATTTGATATTCTTTGATACTCCCTTGATTATCTCTCTGATATTTTTACTGATATTCTCTGATATTCCTTTTATTATCTCTGATATTATATTGATTTGTTTCTCTATTATAATATTCTAACACTTCCCCTCAAGGTGAGCAGTGCGATCACCAATGCTTAGCTTGCTAAGGACACGGGTAAATGCTTTGCTTGTAACAACTTTGGTGAGAATGTCTTCCAATTGGTTTTCTGACTTTACAAATGGAAGCTCAATACTGCTATCCTCAATCTTCTACTTGATGAAGTGTTTGTCCACTTCAACGAGCTTGGTTCTGTCATGTTGTACAGGATTCTTTGTTTTCATAGCTTCTTGTCATTCGCCCTTCTTACTGCCTTCATGAACTGTTTTGGGAATGTCTTTAGCTAGAAAAGCTCTTGTAATGTCTGTCACTCCTTCTCTGGTTATCTTCATAGGATACCTGGAATTCTGAGTAACATGTTCTGGAGAATATCGGTTAGGTGGTACCCCTCTCTTTCTTCTTGGTGGAAGTGTGAAAGGCTCTAGTGTAAAAGGTTCTGGTTCTGGTGCTAACCTGTCATTGTTAGTGACTTCATTCATAACAAGAGACAACTTAGTAGAGCGAAGATTGCTTACCTCTTATTGGACATTCTCATAAGGATCCTCATTGGTTGTGTTAATCCCTCCCACGTTCACAGAGACATGCTCGTTGGCTCCGTCTACTAGCACTTTTGGAACAGTTTCTTGGCAACTAAGGCTACCTAACCAACTTGGTGGTTCACTAGTTTTCTCCCCCTGAACATCAAGTTGGCTACTGAAGAAATATTCTGATTTTAAAAGATCACAATCCATAGTCACATATACATGGTGAGTGATTGGGTTGTAACATCGATACCCCTTTTGATGTGTAACATATCCAACGAAGACACATTTCTTAGCACATGGATGAAATTTGGTTCTATTAGCTTTGGGAATATGAATGAACACAAAGCACCCAAAAACTCGTGGTGGTAACATTTGGACATGAGGGAATTAGTCTGAGTAGCTAGAATCTGTAGAGGTGTTCTGTGGTTAAGGATCTAGGAGGGTAGCCTCTTAAAAAGATAGGCCAAGGTAGCGACAGCTTCGGGCCAAAAAACGTGTTGGAACCTATGCGTCAAAAATATGGCCCGAATCATCTCTAGTAGCTTACGATTTTTCAGTTCTGCTACACCATTCTATTAGGGTGTGTTTCGATAGAAAATTTGATGAATTAAGTCATTTTCTCTGAAAAACTCTTGCATTGATTTGTTAACAAATTCTCCACCATTATCTGATCTAAGTACTTGGATTTTCTTGCCAAACTAAGTGTGAATCATTTGATAGAATTTATAAAACTTATCGGATACTTTAGATTTGTGTTTTAGAAAATATACCCACGTCATGAGAGAGAAATCGTCTACAAATAACACAAAATACTGAAATTGATTATTATGGGAATTAGGAGCTGAGCCCTACATATCAGAGTGTATTAATGAAAAAGAAGAATTGACTCTATTGTTGTTAGGAGGCGAAGTAACTCTATGATTCTTTGCCCGTATACAAGTTTCATATTTAATGGGCTCAGTGGTACTTGTAAATAAACTAAGAAATAAAATCGTAAGGTACCCAAATGAAGGATATCCCAGACGTCTATGCCATAACCAGAGTTTCCTTGTAACCATTACGTGAGCAAGCATGGCATGTCCCTTGTGAGCAACCTCATCAACATAGTAAAGACCTCCACGTTCAGTACCACACCCAATGATGTAAGAATGTCTTGTAAAAGGCAAAAAGTAGGAAAAATGAGAACCACACAATTCGGCTACTTTGTAACTTGGCTTATAGAAATTAATTTTGATGATAGTGCAGGAACATAGAGACAATTTTCTAATTTTAATTTTTTTGAAAAAACAATTTAGCCCCCTCCTTGGACTGCAACTAATTCTCCACTGGTTGTTTCAATATGGGTTTTAATAGATGTGGAGAGACTGTTAAAATCATGAGTGTCATGGGTGATGGTGTCAGTTGCCCCATAATCAAAAGTCGACTGATCAAATTTTCCTAGGCTAGTATCCTCCTCTCTCTCTTCTTTCTCCATGAGTGATCGCGACTCTTCCATGAACGACTTGCAACTTTTCTTCTTCCTCACTTCCGATGTCACCACCATTGCTACTGGTGGTCTGCGGGATGTCCACGCCGGTGGCAGCGTTGCAATTTTTTGGTTTAGAATCTTCCCACCATTCAGGATAACCAACTATTTTGAAGCAAGTCTCCTTGGTATGTTTCTTCATTCAGCAATGAGTATAGTGGAGGTGGGTTTTGTCTTCCTTGTCTCGCTGTGATAGACGTCGTCCGAAGGTTTCTGAGTGACTCCATCCTTGTCGTTGTCCTAGGGCTCTATTTCTTACGGTAAGGTAGATTCCGATCGCCCCTAATGATGTGTTCCCTTTGCTACTGGTGGTAGGCTTTAGAATTTGGAGTCGGGCCGCCTCCCTTCGGACAGCAGCATAGGCGGACTCTACTGAAGGGGTTGCATCAAAACATCTCTTCTAATGACTTCAAATTTTTCATTTATCCCTATTAGGAACTAATATAGTCTTTGTTCTTGTTTAAGTTTGTTCAAAGTTGCAATATCATCTGAGTATTTCATAGGGTTTGGTTGCTTTCTATCAATTGTCATCCATATAGCTTGTAATTTGTTCCATAAGTCCTCTAGGATATCCTGTCCTTGTCTCTGTGTGTTTGCTTTTTGGTATAAATCATAGATTGCACCAGGTCTGTGCTGCTTCCATAGGTAGTAGCCAATCCCTTCCATAAAGCCTTGACAGTAGGGAACTGGGAAACATTGTTTATCAAACTAGTCTTAATATTCTGAATTATCCAGATAAAGACAATTTAGTCTGCCTTTTCCCATTTTTCATGTGTTGGTTTTATCTCTTCTGGTGCCAGAGGTATACCTGTCAGATGACTCTTCTTTCTCTGCCACCAATAGCTTTCTTCATGAGTCAATGGATAATTATCTCCATTTAATTTGAAACCAATTGACAAATTGTTAAGATTGGTTTGTGTTTGTTGAATCCCGAGGCCATTTGCAAAGTTAGCTCATTAGTAATGGTTGAGGAGTTATTCTGGTTTTGATTCATGTTGTTGCCAATTTCATCATCTGAAAATAACTTTTTTGGTTCTTTTGTGTTTTTTGGCTGTGAGGGGTAACAGAACAATGATGTTGGTTTCTGAGTTCTCAGAATCTAACACCTTCTCTAATACCATCTTACGATGGTATCGAGGATTAGGAACGGTTAGACAAGGATATAATAACTATGAACAAAGAATATGATAACATGGAAGAAGGTTTTTCTTGAATGTAATTTTCTTTGTTTAGAATAGCCCACTTAATATAGAATTCTAGGAAACTAAATATAGAAATTATTCTAAATAAATATATTTGATATTTTCTAATATTGTACTAATATTCTTTTATACTCCCTTGATTATCTCTCTAATATTTTTACTGATATTTTCTGATATTCCTTTGATTATCTCGATATTCTATTGATTTGCTTCTCTAATTATAATATTCTAACAATATTCAATCTGTAATTTTCATGATTTGAAGTTTCTTATGATTTACCACGCATTTGTTTGTGGTGAGAAAATTATGAAGATGAAATTATTGAAGCTACGGTTTTTTCTATTATTCAGAATTGTAAATTCAGTAATTTTTACGTAATATGACATACTAATCTTTTCTTTTTTATGATATCACTGAATCCTTCAACAAGTATGAACCTGTGCAGAAACTCACTGCACAACCCAATTACAAACCCAGTAATTGAATACAATCACAACAAATTACAACTCAGAATGAATCAATGAATAACAATTCAATGTCTCTACACTAAATAGTATACAAATGTATTAAGATCAGGTGTATAAGACTTAGCTTTGGTCCAGAACCAAAGTCGCAAACCCTCACTCAAGAAATGCTTCAAGATTCCCTTTCTTCAAGGTTTCTTGTGTGAAAAGCAAAGTAGCTAAGTGTTCGCACTAAAAGGGCGCTTTTTCTCTCAAGGAATTCTCAATGAAATGTTTTTTGAAAATCTTAGATACTGAAAAAGACCGTGCTATTCCTTTATATAGGCAAACTGGTTCTTAAATAGCATAGTTGTCACCTGTTCAATCAATTGGATAAACCATTCAATCGATTGAATTGACCATTAGAAGACTCAGTCAAAATTCAACTTGTAACAATAATAACTATCACAATTCAATCGATTGATTCAATCATTCAATTGATTGAATAGTCTGTCAACAAAAAACTGTACAAGTTATTTTTCTGAAAAACCAGTTTTGACACATGTGAATCTTTAAGCTCCTCAAGAGTGATGATTTATGCAACTAATGGTTAAGTACCAAGCCAACACTCTCACACAAACCCAACTAAGGACCTAAGACCTTGTATAACTTTGTATTTTCTAAAATAGACTTAAGGTTGGGATATCACCATATTAAAGTTAAAACAAACAATGTATAGAAAATTATTGTTAGGACAAGGTACAAACATTTTGAATATTAAGTGATGCCTTTTAGCGTGGTCAGTGCTCTTAAGGTATTTATGAGTTATATGGACATGATTTTTGGTCCATTCTTGAATATTTTTTAATATATTCAAATATGATATCCTTGTTTATTCTAAGACACATAAGGGACATGAGAAACATCTTTATATTGTTATTTAATTTTTTTGAAGGATAAGCGATTGTATACCAAATTTTTCTAAATGTGAGCTCTGGTTAGGAGTCGTGAAATTTACATGACATATGCTTCCAAGGTAGGCGTATCAGTAGATCCAACAAAAATATAAGCTATCATAAACTAGGAACTATTAAAAATGACTGAAGTTTGTAGTTTTATGGGTTTAACAAATTATTGTAGAAGATTGAAAGATTTTCTCAAATAGTTATGTTGTTAACCCAACTTACCAAAAAGGCCAAATTTCTAAGTGAACAACAAAATGTTAAAATAGTTTTCAAGAGCTTAAGAAGATACTAACATATGTCATTATGTTACGCATGCTAAATCTAAATCGACAATTTGTAGTGATGACTCAAAAATAGGATTAAGGTGTGTTCTTATGCAAGATAGGAAAATAATAGCATATGCTTCTAGGCAACTAAGAATACTTGACAGAGATTGCCCAATCCATGATCTAAAGTTAGTTGTCATTGCTTTTACATTAAAAATACGCAGATACTATGTATATTGATTACATTATTGATTAAACCTTCTTAAGGATCACTACACTTCTAGCTAGAATAAATTTTTTGTATTTTTATGTAATTTTTGGTTTTAGGCCTCTATCGGACCTTGTAATTATTTTTTTGTATTTGTTTATATTAGACCTTTCTTGAGTCTTGTATTTGTTTTTTTTTTTTTTTTTTTTAATTAGAGACTTTGTATTATTTAATTAAAGATATTTATTGGAAGAGTTTTAATAGTTTT
>Ga0099825_1010457_pt1 | contig 10177 bp, 7 predicted proteins | sample SiratroredBW_FD_76838 | JGI IMG/M metagenome (GOLD analysis project Ga0099825, IMG submission 76838) | Root nodule microbial communities of legume samples collected from California, USA - Siratro red BW | ecosystem: Host-associated > Plants > Roots > Nodule | place: USA: California | collected... | reverse complement strand
TATATATATATATATATATATATACTTTCCATCCCTCCTAATTCTTTCCTTGCTACTTGAAATTTGTGTACATCGTAAGATAAAGTTTCAAGGCATTTTGAATAAAACCAAATATACTTACTTATTCAATCTAAACCACTCACAAAAATGAATCCCTAGGCACTTAATAAAAGCAATTAATTTTGTCTTTAAATAGCTCAATGAATCAATAATTGAATTCACAGGGTAATCTATACATGGTGGCCAATTTGAGTACAAAAGGCCAAACCATTCAAAGTGTACTAAAAATAGAAAAAAAAAAGTACCTTTCTTTTTATGATACATGATTTTGAAAAAGGATTGTTGCATAGAAACATGCCAATCACTTAACTTTTAGTACACAACTATTCCGACATTTTCCTTGTTGGTTCCTCGGATACAACATGGTTTCAAAACCATAGAACAATCCAAGAGAACATAGAGTGCTATGAGCTACTCGCAAAATCACCATAATTTTCTTTTTCTTCCTTTCCCTTTTCATCCCATTTTAACTTATCTTTTCTGATAATGTAAATGTTAAAAGATAAACAAGAATAAGAACAGTGTGCTCCTTATCGGATAACTGTTTGTATGAAATTTCTTTATATCCGAATGCACAAATGCAAAGTATGTATGGTTTCAATGACAGAGGGATGGGAAAGAGAAAAGGTTTTATGGACCAGTTGGTACCTCATTTTACTTTTGCTCAACTGTGACCAAATGGCAAGTTACTCCCTATAAAGAAACAAAAAATGGGCATGGAGTATGGACATATATTAACCCATAACATAAGATATTATATTATACTATACATTGGAACATGATGTTCCAATGTAATGTTCGAAAATGACAATATGGAAAAAAAAGTTCTCTTTAGGAAGAAATTTTGGTGGCCATTTTCACCTGACTTATGCCAGATTGATCTCTAGAGATTTACTAATTGTTACATTAAGTAAATAAAAAATAAAATAAAGAAAAATAAAAAATAGTTATGAATATTAAGAAAGGGAGTTGAGATATAAGTTTTCTTAGTATGAGTGTGAACTTCTATAGTCAAATCATTTAATTAATGATATACTTATATTAAGTCTTGTGATCTAATGAACACAATATCAAATAGGATCTACTCAAAATGATGTTCTTATACTCAAGGGAGAAAATAATAAGAGAAAAAAGTGTGATGATTAAAAGAGTATGTTAACATCAATTGTGAATGAATTTTAATATAGACTTTTGTAGATTTATTTTCTGTTAATGATATAATTTTATTAAATATTATGGTGTTATTGTAACCCAATAAAAAAATAGCCGAGTTATTGGACTTTACATTTAAGTAGTTTTTTCTTAATAATAATTTATTTATAAAATATCTAATTTAATTTTTGGAATATATTGAACATTATTTTATATTAAGGGATGAAATTCATTATTATTGATGTAATATGAGATAAAATCTTATTTTGGTTGAGCTTAGCCCATAGTTCCTTGAATATTAACACAAAAATGGTCTTAATTAACCAAGCTACATTAATTGCTATAAATACAAATTTTGTTTTTAAAATCAACAAAGCCATTGTCTAGAGAAGTTTGTAGAAAAACAATTCTTAAGAATTTAAATTCTATTTTTGAATATATTTTTGTAGTAAAAATCTTAACCCATGTCTCGACCCCAAGTGGATCTAAATTAAGCACGCTAGAAATAGCTATGTTCCATGCTAAAACATGCAGAGTAGTACAACCCCGTGAAACCAAAAGATCTTGAAAGAGCTTAAAGTGAAAGGGACAGAAGCAAGGCAACCACAAGTGAGTGGTCCACGTTCCACAAACGCCAATTCATTCCCAAACAAACTTAAAGAATAACAACAACAAAAGCCACTTCAAACTTCAAAACCAGGAATCAGAAATCTCTATTCCATTTAAGACCACGACAAAACTTGTGTTGCCTTTTTCCAAGTGCATGTGCTGACCCCTACCAATTACTCATATCATTCACATACACATACACATACATACATACTATAGTCATGCAAAATCATGGTCTCAACTTGACCTCAAAACCTGTCCATCATCATCATCATCATCTCCTTAAAAAACAACCAAGTCCACACACTCCAACCAACATCACTTACAGTTGAATACAAACTTTGCCAAAATGCATGAATAGAAAGAAACAAATCAAAGTCAAGCAAACCAAAAACCTACCTACACATCCAAATTATGATGAGGCAAAGGTATTGATAAACAAGAACACATATTTCCAAATTCTAAGATTACCATATGTATTTATATATTATAATATATATAAACTTCACTAATGATTAAAGTCAAAAGAACAAAGTTCTTTTCTTCTCTTCTCCTTCTTCTTCTTTCCATCATGCCTTCTTCATAATTGTTGTTGTTGTTGTTCTGGTATGGAATGGACTTCACAAGGCATTGCAGAGTGTGGTGACACTGGCACCACCTTCTTTGTTGTTGTTGTTGTTCTCTGCCCTTGGACTGCTTCCAGCACTGCTATTGGAAAGTGATCCAAATGCTGTTTTTTGCAACACCCCATTAGGGGATGACCCTAGAGGAGGACTATTGTCCCACCCATCTTTCATGAGGTTGAGAGCAGAAGTGTTCTTGCCACAGTGATCACTTCCATTGCTGTTGTTATTACTACTACTCAGGTTCAAAACCTCACCAAGAGGACCTCCCATAGAACTCTCCCAAGTGATTGGAATCCAATTGGCTTGCCTAGTGTTTGATTCATTGGGAGCACCACTTCCCACTCCCACTCCCAACCCCATCTGAATGGGGTCTAACTCCCTTGAAAGCCTTAGTGGTGACAATGTGAGTTTCTCATTAGAGGGTGAGGAGGTGGCGAATGACATGAAATCTGAGGAAGATATTGGTATGGAGATTGATAACTGAGTCCTATCTGACTGCATGTTGTCAAGTTCAGGCCAAACAGAAGAACGATGGTGGTGATGATGAGACTGTGGTTTGGGAGAGTCGTCAATGAAGTGCCTGAGGGAATGTTGTTGTTGGGACTCAGAATCATCCTTTTGTGAAGATGATGAACCAAAGCTTCTCTTGTGTGAAGGGTTGAGCAAGGAATCAGAAGTGACAAGGCCAAACTCATTGTTGTTCCTTGAGGATGATTCATCATATGGGAGTTGGTGTTTATGAATCATGAAAGGGTCCTTTGGTTTCAGCTCAAGAGTTGGAGGCACCATGGGAAGTGCAGGGCCATCCTGCATCCTCTCACTTGCATTGTTATTGTTCTCTTTGTTACTCATAAACATCCTGCATGCAAAGGAACAACACACCAAAAAAACTCCATAAAGAATCAAAAGCAATCTTTAAAACACAGATAAAGTAACAGTATTTGAACCATCTTTTTATCTCTCCCTAACACGAATCTCAACCTCAACCACTATTTACATTGACCAGTCCCTTTTTGCCCAAAAGGGTGATGAAATGCTAGATTCTTTGATTCTATTTGTGCAAAGTCCTAAATCCCTACACCAAGCAAATGTATACACGTAGATCTGATACACTACCTAAACAAACTCCTACTTTAGTCCCCAAGTTCCAACTTTAAAATTTCCTTCACTTTACCCATCACTTTAGGAAAACAATAATCCCCCATGTTGGAAAACACTGTAGAAAAAGCACTAAAATGAATGACAGTTATAGAAAACTTGGGACTAAATTTAGAATCCTATAAATTCAAGTATTAAGGTGACTTATATCAACATATGTTCCCATAACTTGGAAGAGTATTTGAAAATATTTTGTAGGACCACACTCAAATTGAACTTTGAATTTAATTTAAATACACTGTTATTCAATCACACATGCTAAATTTGTAAACTTTTTTACAACAAGCACCATAAAAGTCATACATAACAAGATTTCTGATTAGATGAATGTAAATGACAATGCATGAAACATAAGCTCTCACATAAAAGAGCTGTTATAAGTCATAGTTTGCAAGTGACTCACCTGTTGATGGTGTTGGCTGGAGAGGAATGAGACGGAAGAGGGTGGTGCACATTGTTGTGTGCAAAGGTGTTGTTGTTGTTGTTGCCGGGCACCACAATGGAGTTTGAGGAAGCATTAGGAGGAGTAGTGGTGGTTGTTGTGGTGGTAGTGGTGGTGAGGGCATGGCCTGATTGGCCTTCCACAGGCTTTCTTGAACGATGGCGTCCTCTGTTCATGTGCCGCTCGCAGTACTTCTGATCAACTACGGCATCTCTTGAGCACCGCCATTTCTTCCCATCGGTTCTCCTACACCTCCCTGGCTCAGGGTCTGTGTTGTTCGAGAATCCCAGATGGAAACCTCCCCATCCCACTGCCACACAAAACAACAACATCATCATCATCACACCACACAAATAAATCTCATTTTTTGTTCCTTTTGGTGGGGAGAAAGACTATGAACTCATACTGTTATTCAATCAAAAATCTCTGATAAGTTTAACTTTTACAATAATTAACTTCAAAGTTATACTCACATCAGTGAATTGTGTCTGGATAAGAGCATAAAACTGTTCTACATTAGCATAACTATTAAACTAAATGTTCTTCCATACATATGATCAGGAATGAATCTCTTTACTACATGTTTAAGAGACACAGTAACCTCTCAATTGTACCACATCATATTGGTTTTAAGAAGAAAACTTAGACTCAATTCTTACTTTTGTTACTCCAATTCAACAATCTATCCCTGATTAAAAAACACCACCAAAATATTCAAAGAAAAACAGTTTTGAGATTCTTTTATACAAAATCTTCACAAACATAACTACAATGCATTGAATCAGTCCTTTAAAGTATACTAAAATAGAGCTATTTTAAAGGGCACAGTTAATCAACTCATTTGTCACTACAGGGTTATGTGATACTTTTTTGATGGGTAATAAAAGTGTTAGATTACATACATGTGTTGGGTCTGAGGAGTCCGGTTGAAAAGTTGCAGAAGGCAGCAGAATCGAGTGCTTTTCTGATGGGAATGAGAAGATGAGTTGGTACAGGGACGTTTGCTGTGATGTACTTGTAGATCAAAGCTTGGTGTTCAAGCTCCATCCACTGTGAAGGCGTGAATGGCCCTCTCACACCAGCCAAAGCCCCATGCATGCTTATGCTTCCCGAACTGTAACCTGTGCACACATGTAAACACACATAAGGTCAAAAAAACATGCAAAATTGACCGCTTTAAAAAAACAGAACACACACACACACAAAAAAAAAAAAAGTCACTTCCTAGCTCAAAAGAAAACGGCGAAAAGAGGGGTGGCAGAAGTTCAATCAATGGCGTGAAACGTTCAATGATTTGATCTTCTTTACCTCCTTTGATTTCAAGAAAAAAAAAAAAACAGTCAAGTCAACCTTTATTTTTCGTGTGAGGAAGACATGAAAAGTGGAACAGAGATATTTTTTTAGGGAAAGAGACTATACTATTATCACGACCAATCAAATTTTGGACTTTATTTTTTTTTTTTTTACATAAGGCTATTCATATGTTTTTCTCATTTGGTACCCTCTAGTTTACCGTGCAATTTTTTTTACCAAAATCCCTCTTCCTAAAACGGGAAGAAGTGGAAGATTTCACATCTAGGGAAGAATTTTTGTTTTACTTTCTTGTGACATGACTCACAAACAGAGACCACTCATGTATTTCCATGAAAAGACCCTCCGCGGGTACTGTAGAATCAGACCGTAACAACCCACATAATATTTTGGCTCCCCACAAGGGATACCATATTCCAAATCCAAATCCAAATCCAAACACACCCTTTAAGAAAAAATACTCCTTTATTAATTAACAATTAATGATTATTATTTTGCTGAGATAAACCCCATGACCAAGGTGTACCTGTATTTCTGCTGTAACTAGACAATTGGTGGTAAGAAAAAGGCAATGTGGCATTTATGGAGGCCTTGTCCAGCAGCAAAGGCTCTGATTTTGGCGAAGAAAAGCTCAGCATTTGTGGTTGGTTGTGACCCTCAGAGAAAAGCGTGACATTAGATCTCAGCAGAGAGTTTCTCTGGTGAAAGAGCATTGCTTTGGATGCTGCAGACATGTTGTCATCAGTTTTAGGCACTTTTGAAGTCCTCCACTCATCTTCACTTGCTGTGCCAGATCTCTCTTGCTTGAGCACCCCAGATCCGTACCACTTGTGTTTTGTCTCAGGATCTGAAGCAAGAGAAGACCCAAAGGCACAACCACTGTCTGAACCCACCAACCCCTCCAAACCCACCACCCCAAGATCCATCAAGACAGAGAAAGAACCAAAAACAAATACAGAAAAACAGCACACAGATAACCAGAACTAGACACTGATAATAGCATTAACCACACTAGGCTTCAAGGAACAAGGCAAGTGTTGGCGATGGGGCATCTCTTCCTCAGAGGTTGTGGACAACAACAAGAAGTAGAGTACACAAGTTGTTGCTGCTCCCTTTGGAAAAGTAAGGCACATCTCATGTGGGTGGAGAGAGAATATGAGAGACAGAGAAAGAGAGAGAGAAAGAGAGAGATGACTGTGGAAGAGGGGTGAAGTAGAAATAGAAGATATGCTTGACACCTTAAAGCTAAGCTAAGCTGAATCTGGAAACCGGAAACCACACTGGTTTTGTTTTTTTGGGAGTTGATGTCTTGGCAAAGATAAAATAATTGGAGAGATAGAGAGAAACTGGTGGGGAGCAAGAAACTGACTCGACATGGTTTATAAAAATATCATCATTTTTTCTTTCTCTTGCAAAAATCACATTTTTCTTCTACTCAAAACAATCTTAATCAAATCAAAATCTTCTTTTTCAACTTAAAATCAGTTAAACTGCCAAAACTAATCTTAAACAGAGTTATGCTAAACACTACACAGAACACAAACTTTATTCCTACATACGAACTTATTCTCACGGGATTCCTCTGGTCTAGTAATATTTTCAAGTTTAGATTTTAAATACTTAACACTAAAAATAATTTAGTCTCAAGTTTAGATTGTATTTAATACATAAAAACTTGACTGGTATAGTTGTCTTACTTGCTCCTTCAATCAGAGTATTTCTCACAAAAGATTTGTGCTGGACATCCTAACCCAACAACGTGTATTTGGATGGTACCATATACCAAATTTGATGACAAAATAATTGAGTATATATGGAGATATTTATGATTTTTGATATTGTAGTAGGATAATATTTAATGTTATTATTATAGTATGGTATACTGGTTTTGTTTTGAGTCACGGTCTACTCTACTCTAGACTGTCCTGGGAGAGGGCATTTATGGAAACCTACACAGCAAACCATGGGATGTAGCTGTACTGAGAAGGATGTGAGTGTCTTTTTATGTGAACATGTTTGGTTCCACAACCTTGGTTGTTCTTTTTCAATTCACTAATCCAAAAACTCCCACTTCTTCTTTCATCATGAACTTTGCACAGCAGCAGTTACAAATTTGATTTTCAACACCCCATTGTGAACGTGTTGAAGTCTAAAAATGTTGAATGCAATAGGGCTGTTACCATAAGATGAAAGGATAATAGTAATTAATGTTGGATGGGAATAGACATAAAAGAAGAGAGAGAAGTTATTATTTTTATAAGAAACAATTATGGTTCTGGTTTGGCTTGCAATGTGCCCCACTTTTCTTTAAGTTAAAAGGGCAATAAAGCAAACAGGTGGTGGGTTGCATGAACAAAGATGCATTGGCACGTGACAGTGTGACACAATCGTCACTCAAAAAATTCTACCTCATCTCTGTCTTATTCTTCACTCACTTCTTTTGCCCATGTCCATATATACCATCAGAGATTTCTATATTTCTCCTCATTCTTGCTCTTCCCATGCATCAAAAACTCATAAAAAACTAAACTTTTAACCCTATTTTCAACTAAATTTGCTATTGTAAAAATGAAAAATATGGGTATATTAGGATGTGCATATGTGGAGTAGATCTATGAAAATATCTCCTTTTTATTGGGCAATGACATAACTTGAGGGCAAAGGTATACACATGCTTGGCTAGTGTTCCCACCATTGCTATATAATAATATAGTGATAGATCACAGTTTTGTTCTGCTTTTAAGGAGAGTAAAAGATACTTGTTTCATCTTTATTCCTTCACAAACCTAAATTTTTATTTGGATTTCAAATTTTAATTACATATACGTTATGTGATAAACATTGAGAGAGAAAGTTTTGAAGTTTACGTTAATGGAATAATTATCTCTTGTAAATCAGACTTCTGATCTGTATTAAAAAAAATTATATGTGGTATGATTTATCAATATTATTTCAAGAGTTATTGAATCTCTTTGTCATTAGGTAACATCATATAATCATTTAAAAATATATTTTTTCAAATTAAAATTTATTGTGGTCAACATTAAAACTTATTAAGCATTTTTTTAAAGTATTTAACTGCCTTAAACTTTACTCTTATATTGACAGATGTTTTAAACTTTAATTTTATCATAATTAAATTTTAAATTTTGAATTTTATTTTATTTATAAATAGACACCAGCTTTAATTTTGTTTTATTATTTTATTAGTCTTGAATTGGGATTAAACTTACAAACAAGAAATTTCATTAATTGTTTTTTTTTTTTTAAATCCTAATACATTATTAGTTGTAACTTTACAAATCACGTTTCCAGACATCGAAATGTAATAATTTTTTATATTTTAAGATTAAAATAGAATTGTAACAATGAAAGAAGAATATGAATGAATGAAATTTAAGACCAATAAATTAACTCTAGTTTGACAGTAATAATTATCTGTAAAATTATTAAACTTTAAGAAACAACTAAAAGGCAATCAAAGCTTATGATATTTATGCATAAAAACAGTAAAAAAATATAAATTTAATTTAATATTTATTTACTACAAAAAAAAATTAAGGACCAATAGGACAACATTAAATTTTAAAATATATATTTGTGGAATAGGTAAAAAATTTAGGAACTTGAATATATTTTTGAACAAAGCAAAGTCATATAGTTTTATTTAGTACAAAAGAAAAGTTCCAAATTAATTGAAGAATAAGAAAATTTATACAAAGGACAGAGGTATCTATGTGGATTTATGATGAGTTTTATAAGTGAAAGCCATCTCCATCAACTTCTCCTTTGACACAGTAAATAACCCCTTCCATTAAGATACTCTCCCAAAGAGTTAACCCTATTAAAGGGCTACACTTTGTATCTGTCCCAAAGCATTTCCAACATCATAATTATGAATCAACAACTACACTTTGGTCAAGCCAATTGGTTTTGCTCAATAGTCAAATGTAATGGCTGAGTGAGAAAATGCTAAAACCTTGTATATTTATTATAGAGGTACTTCATCCCAAGGGAAAGGGGGTATACTAAATAAATTGATGCTTGTTGTTATTAATCTCACCTTAATTATTTTAATTACCCATTTGATTATGCTAGCTGATTGATTAGAATGTCAAATTCACACTTGAGTTTCTTTCACATTGATTGTTATATTGAAGAAAACAAGGGATTTGTGGTACAAATAAAACTAGGTCTTTTTTTTTCTAATGTGATGATTATTAGTTTAAGGAGTTTTTCTACATGGTAAAAATCGAATACAAAATTTTATAATAGATAGAAATTCTCACTATAAAGACAGTGTTTAACTAATACATCAACTCACCGGATTAAATAATATCTTGTTACTTAAATTTTGTGAATAAAAAAATATAATTAAAAAGATACATCAGCAAGGAGAGTGGTTAAGCTTTTTTTGGTGGAATATTATATAGGGATTTCTCAATGTTGAAAACTAATCTCACCTATATTATAATAATGGTTGATAATTTAATAATTCTTTTTATGCGACAATAATTTTTTTATTAAATATATAATTACACAACATGAGAACTACAATATGTCTAAACATTATTCCAATCAATTGGATTGTTTTTCTGACATATATTTGTTATTAACAAAGTGAATCAATACTTATATTAACAATAATTATTCAATATATATATATATATATATAATTGATGAGAGATGATAATGAGACTTTTACTCACCCTTGGTAAATTGTACATGTTTATTATATATATATATATATATATATATATATATATATATATATACATATAATAAGAATGTATATGTTGTGTGTTTTATAAATAGAAAT
>Ga0099825_1010454_pt1 | contig 10179 bp, 4 predicted proteins | sample SiratroredBW_FD_76838 | JGI IMG/M metagenome (GOLD analysis project Ga0099825, IMG submission 76838) | Root nodule microbial communities of legume samples collected from California, USA - Siratro red BW | ecosystem: Host-associated > Plants > Roots > Nodule | place: USA: California | collected... | reverse complement strand
ATATTCCTTTAAAAAAAAAACAAAAAATAAAAAAAAAAAATCGTAAAATACTTACCCCAATTTAAAATTTTGGAGGTTTTAATTTGCAAAAGGAAAATTGTGGGAAAAACGCACGTTTTTTAAATTTTTTTTTTTTTTTTTTTTTTTTTTCATTTTAGTACTCACCGTCTATATATGACCAAAAAGAAAAAGAGAAGTGAGTTAAGGTTCAAGGAACTTCGGAAGAGAAGCTTTAAATGTATAACCGACCTTCATGAACATAATAAAAGTATATGTACCGTGCCATTAGCGGTGGCTTTTGCTTAGATTCATTGAAGATAGAGGCTGAAGCACAGGGTTTGGTCCTTTTCATATCTTTTTCACTAAAGACCCACCAGAATTATGAGAAACATACCTATCCCATGTGTTCTCTTTGTTTCTCTGAATGGGGTAGTGTTTGTTTCTTTTTTAATAAAAGTAGTAGATTTAGTACAAATTATTGACTAGAAAATTAATGACTGTAAGTAAAATCTTACATACAAACTGTTGAACAGACACAGATTGTAATCAGTTCTGCTATAATTCCTAAACATTAAAAAAACCATCTTAGAAAAAATGACTCACCAAACATGGAAAATAATCCTATAGAGATTCAAATTAATGGGAAGGTGGGAGTTGCCTATGCCATGTGATATAATTATATTGGTGTTTCATTTAAAATATGGATGGCTACTAGTTTGGTTTGGTGATGAAGATGTGACAGCATAACTACGTCACAGAAAAACCAAACACTACATAGTACCTTAGGGAATCCATTTTTCTATGAAATGGCATCAAGGTCTATAATAAACTCGTGGACCTCTCTTTCTGCCTTCTAATGTCTAGAAGTATCCATAGGGGTGTATTATACCATTGAGTCTAATTTTCATACTAGGCACCTTTAAGATGAAAAGGGCAAGTATAGCTACATTTTCTCCAAAGCATTCTAGCAAGTATGGTGTTAGATCCATTAGTTTGCCAACAAGATCACATCCAAGCACAGCTAGAAGTGAAGAGGAGCTGAGCAAGCTTAAATCACTGGAGGCATCATCAAAGGTGGAAACAATTTGCTGTGGTCTATCTGGCCTTTCAGGATTGTACAAATGCATTGAAGATCTTTTGAGATTGCCATTGACCCAACAAGCACTAGGGCAACACCAAAATGAGAAATGGGTCAATGAGATGCTAGATTGCCCAGTAAGATTCTTGGACCTATTGGGCATTACAAGGGATGCAATTCTGTTAATGAAAGGAACTGTTGAGGAACTTCAGTCTGCAATCAGAAGGAGAAGGGTTGGTGACTTTGACATGGAGAACCATCTTTCCACATATTGGAGGCTCAGAAGGAACATGAGGAAGGAGTGTACAAAATCTCTGCTTTTGTTGAAGCAGATGGATCATGAGTTATCTGGGGCTTCTCTTCCATTGGATCTTAATGACCACCTGTCTGCAGTGGTAAGAGTGCTAAGAGAAGCTAGTTGGATCACAAGTTCAATCTTTCAGTCTCTTGTTGTGTTCCTTTCTCAACCAATCTTGAAACTGAAGCCTAATAAGTGGGCATTTGTCTCAAGATTGATGCAGAAGGGGGTGTTTGCTTGCAACAATCATCAGGAAAATATAAATGAATTGGAAAAGGTGGATTTTGCACTTAACAGCTTGATTGTGGAGAATCTGAGCGGAGATGCTGAGGCTGAGAAGATTCAATATGCACACGGAAGGTTAGAAGCTTTGGCGGTTGCCATTGAAGAAATTGAAAATGGATTGGAATGCTTATTTAAGCGCCTGATCAATACTAGAGTGTCTTTTCTGAATATATTTTCTCCTTAAGGCATAGTGTGTAGTAAAAACCTCAGGCTCAATTAGGCCTTGTTGTGTGAATACCAGAGTTTCTGAAATTTCCCAAATGTACAAATAGAGTTGTTAAATATATGTAACTGTACATTCTGCTTGTTTTTCATTTAACATTTTCTATCCTTTTACCAGAATGCTAATCATCTCTTAATTTTTAGAAGAATTGATTAATTGCTTAAACATTTGTTAACACTGGCCCCAAGTTTCTGGTTTCAGAGTAAATTCTATATGTTGGGTTCTTTGATGTACAGGGGAGTTAATTGTTAAGTTTTTTTAAAGGGACATACATGAGTCACTTATACAAGTCTATCCTTTTAACTCCCAACATTTTTTACCTGAATTTGCTAATACTGCAAAACAATTTCTCAAAGTGAAAATTGGAATTTCTTTATTTATATCTTTTAATACTTTACCCTCAGAATGAATATTACAAGTGTAAAATTTATAAGACTGGATATTTAATAATGATTCAATCATTTGATAATATTGAGTAACTATAACCACGCAATAGTGTGGTACACTACAACCTTCAAGGTTAACTCTTACTTTTAGTTTTATATATTTTATATGTTTACGTTCTGATATATTATGATTTAGTGTCTAAATATGGTTGTTTATTTAAAGATTTATTTTGTCTTTTTTTACATTAAAAAACGTTAAATATGTTAACATAGTTTAATGACGTGTTTTTTCAACATATAGTAATTTATACTTTTAAAAAGGTTCATTCTGGTTCCTTAGGAGACACATTGTAACTATTAAAACTCATTGTTCCAAAAGCAAAAATATCCAAGGAATAAAAGTAAAATAACAGCCATTAAAATAAATTTTAATATAATCTTAAATGGTGTGAGTTTAGACCTTTCATAGTATCAGTTCATTAGGAGAGAACTATTTTTTATATTTTTGGATATTTTGAATGAGGAATTTTTAAAGGATAATTTATTTTTATTGAGAATTTAAAATATTATGAGATAAAATATGTTGTTTGAATAAAAAAATTAAAAAAATTGAAATTATAGAAATTTATGAGGGTAGTTTGAAAATATAAAGTTATGGACTATTAAACTGTCATTTTTTTATATTTATATTTTTTTTATCTTTTGTTTTTGACTAGTTAAGGAGACATTATTGGTTTGATCTTAATAAACATCAATGACTTGGCATCTTAATTGAGACATTTTTGGGTCGACTAAGATTAAAACATTGTCGATTCTACAATTTTTCAACTACAAATAGGATTTAATTTAGGACAAAGTCAATCATAATTATATTTTCACTAACATAGATTAGTGGTATTTCTTAACTAATATTAGTAAAAAAAAAATTATCAACAATATCAGTGTTGTTCGGATGATATACAATATATCTTTTTTTTCTTAACATTGGGATACCTTTTAAATTGGTGTTAGCTAGGGTTTTTTAAGAACAAGATTAATCACGATTAATTTTTCACTGATGTAGGTTAGTATTATTTTTAAGTGATATTAGTAAAGATTCTCTTGATCAATGTTAATAATATTTTAGGACTTTTAAAGTCCAAGCTGGTAAAACAACTATTTTAAGAGAATTTCTTCCTGCACTTACATGATATCATCTTGCACCTCCATATTTTTTATAATTCTAAAACTAACTTTTAGAAAAAAAAAATCAAAATGCTCTTTAGTATAAATAAAATAGGTTTGAAGCGTGATTACAATGGATGCTAAAGAATTTGTAAAACTTTAAGGGTGCTTTCACTTGGTTTGCAACGGTGGAAAGTAGCGGTAGATGACAAAACAAAACACGAAACAAATCTTACCTTAATTTCAACAGATGCTTCAATTTCAAATGGAGGTGTAGAAAAATTCAATTTTTAAACTAGGTATCACTATCAGCCCACCGTGATGCACCACCACTAACAACCACCGTGTCAATGTATATAATTTGAAGAGAGAACGATTAACAGAAAATAATGTAAAGAGAACGATGCAACCTAGCAGTAACGATTTAAGAGTGAAAGAGAACGGTAAAAGAAAATTGTGAAGGTGTAGGAATTTGATTTGAGAGTGAAGGGGAGTGAAGGGCAATCTTTGATTTTAAAATTTATTTTAGGGGTAAATTGGTCTTTTTGTATAAGAATATGGAGGTACAGGATGATATCATGGAGGTGGAGGAAGAAGTTGTTGGAGCTATTGGAGAGAGTAAAGATGCCTTTGATTTAAGTGATTTGATGAAGAAATTCTTGAACTTTGGAAGGATAATGAAGATTAGCTTTTGGTTTCTTAGTACGGGGTAGTGTTGAGTTGGTTTAGACCATATTTGTATTTGTGTTTGTCTATCTATTATTTGCTTGCAAGGTTCTAAAGTGAAAAAGCTATTTTGAAAGTGATAAAATGAGTTTAAGTGCTGCAGAATAAGAATAACTAGTTGTTTCTGAAAAACAATTAGTTGTTTGTATTCTGGAGGAAAAAAATTGGCTATATTTTTTTCAAAACAATCGGTTATTTTCATTTAACAGTGTTGGACAACTTTTAAAAACCCACCAGCTGCACAATTTTGAAACCAGAAAATCATTCCAAAGTTTTTGAAAACATTTCTGAAAGATTACTTGAGAGCTTAAGAGAGTTTCGTTCAAAGATCGATGAAGTTGATCAAGATCACCATAGATTCTCATTCTTAGATTCTCATTCTTGAAGTGGATTTGAGCTAGCAATTGATTGATGGAGCAACTAGTAGCAAGTTCTCATCAAGATAAGTGGATCTTTCTTAGTTGAGACTGGTTTTATGCTGCTGTTTTGTGAAATTCAGTACTGTCATTTGAAAATTACATGTTCTTGTATTGATCTATGTTAAGAGTTTTGAAAATTACATGTTCTTGTATTGATCTATGTGAAGAGTTAAGTTATATATATGATTTTGTAAAATTTTCCATCTTTCTATAGAAGAAGAAAATAAAGTATAGATACGGTGTAACACTCCACAGAAAGATGTAGCTCTAGGACAAGAGTTTGTCATATCACAAAGTAATAAGTTTAAACTATGACAACCACATGGAGTATAAAATGCTTTAGGATTAATATAATTTGTAACTTCTAAATTTCATTCTTGAATCTGCATAAATTATTTTAAAATTAATTAAATAATAATGAAAAATAAAAAAAAATGGTCTTTTACCTAATATTGATGCATTCAAAAGAGCAAAAGTGAACACAAACTCTTCCTCAATTAATTTACTGCTCCAAGTCTCCAAGTAAAGACACACGCATATATACACAGTATAAAATAATGAAATATGAAATGAAAACAAATTTGAAATTGGAAACAAGTTGGAATAATATTATGGAAGGAAGAAAGAGACAGAGGAAGAAAGAAGGAGAGAAGTAAAAGAGTCAGACAAGGATAGGACATATTAAGAGATGATATCAATATGTTGATACAGGGAAGAGATAAATTAGAAAGTTTTCATACGTAACTTGACTGTTCAACTTTTTTTTAAATATTATTAATTTATTATAATAAAGTTTCAAAAATATTATTCATTAAATAGTATATAGTATTTATAGTATCAATATAAATTTAAATTCATTAAATAATATTTATAATCAATTAAGATATTTAAATTTTTAATTAAAATTTTGTTAGTATAATTTTAAAATTAAATATTTTTTTATTTTATAATAATATATGAGTATTAAATTTTTCTGAGACCTTTGAGACCTTGAGACCTAAAAAGAATTAAATTAAATTTTTTTAAGACTTAGAGACCTAAAATGGTTGTTTTACCTGCTTAAGCATGAGCCACCCCTAATTATAATCATAATCATAACTCCAAAAGTTTTCATTGCTTTTACTGTCATAACTACTTTCAAATAACTATCTCACTATCTTTAGATAGATTACAAATTTTAGTTGTGATGTTTATATTAATATAAGCAACAATTTATAGACATATCTCTTATCCCAAAAAATAATTCATATGGTGAATATTTAATATTTTATAGTATTCAATACATTTAAAACTATTAATTTAATATTTTTGCTTACTAGTTAACATTATCATTAATGATGGTAGTTTTTTGAGTAAGAAATATTTCTTCTACAATATTATCAATATCAAGTCTCACTGAATAATTTATTATATTAGTCCATTTATAGAATTTTCAATGTATATTATTAATAAACTATAACAATATGAACGTTGATTCTTGTATTACTAATGTTTTCGTCTAAATTTGATCAAGTTCTAGACTAAGATTTGAAATTTCACACTTAATAACTTAAAATAGCATCAAAATAAATTCAAATGTAAAAAAATTATAAAATAAAAAAAAAAATTATTAAAAAAGAAAAAATAATCATTGTTTAATTTAAATTGTGTAATACATTATTTGCATTACACATGTAATATATATAACATAAGTATATTAGTTATACAATTTAATGTTGTTAAGATGTTATTTTAATTTTAGAATTTTAATTCATTTATATGTTGTATTAATTATGCCAATGAATTATTTAAACACTGTATTATATAAAAATTAAACAATGCTAAAAATGAAATCTTAAATTAAACACTGTATAATATAAATAAGTTCTTAAAAATAGATAATATTATTGTCAAATTATTAATTAATTTAATTTTATCTTTCCAAAAGAAAATATATGTTTAACTATTCAACGACTTAGCTTATAAAATAATAATTAATAATAAAGGTTGTTATTGATGCTAAATTTATCCTATCATCTTTATTTTATATATTATCTATTTCTAATTTATTCGTTCAATTAATTTAATATTAATTGTATTAAAAAATGTTACTATTCATAATTCTATTCATGATATTAACTAAATATAAATGCATTATAATTTATTAGGCATGATAAATTTTAGTCAAGACTTTTTTTTTTCTTATTCAATCAACTATATTAAAACTCATTTAATATTACCCGTCACTACAAAATTAATTCAAATATTTCTAATATAAAATAAAATGAATTATATTAACGAAGTTATAAGAGATTATTTGTATATAGTTTTAATATAATATTATTTGACATGCTATTTTTTTTTCACTTTTCTATTATATTTTTGTGTGTGGAAATAATAGTGTTAAGAAAAGGAAACATTGTAGATAAATATAACTCCTTCTTTCTCTATATGAAATAAGCAATATATATACTTCTTTTTCTATTATATTTATTATGTTTTTATTTTGTCATGATTTAGTAAAACATTTATCTAATCAAATCTTTATTTTCTGTTTCCAATGAAATTAAAAATAGTTAGTTTAAAAGTTTTATTTTTTCCTTTTTATTTTCAAAACATAAAAAATATTAAAAAAATAAGGTTTTTCTTCACTCAAAAAGTACCCCAATCCCATTCCTAACCGCAAACCGCATCTACTCCCTCTGTTGCCGTCATTCTCCAACTACCACAGCACTGCCATCCTTTCTTCATCCTCCGCGCATCGCTCGCTGTCGCTGTCGCCGCTCACCCGTTGTTTGCCTTAGAATGCGCTGATGGAGGAAACACCATGAGGAGAATGGGTTTGAGTGGCGCAAAGGTGAAAAGGAAAACGTGTTGTGGAGAAGAAGTTGGAGATGCTGGGCCTGACTTAAATCTGGGCCTTGCTTCCTACTGTTTACGCCCCCAATATCATTAGCCACACGCCTGTATTTCTTCTCTTTGCAAAAAGCATAAAACTTAAACTTAGGTTTATGCATTTGCGCAACATTTCTATTAATTATTTTGTATACTTTTTCTCTACACCACCGCCATATCTTGCTTTTTTCTTATATGCAATAATAATTTTTTTATTATAACTTGTAACTAAATTTAGATACTTATATGATTGTATGCAATGAAATTTTTTTCTTTACACAACACTTCTTATTGTATCTAACGTGAAATTTTGGAAATAACTATTTGAGTATTTGCATGATCGTTTGCATCACCGTACTCAATATGTCTTTTTTATGAAATATTTCTCTAAATAAATCGACACATTAAATGATTTATGATAGTACAAAGCATAGTCGTTCACACTACCTTATACTCTAACTAGTGAATTATACAAAATTGAAAAATATAAAAATTTTAAAATTAAAATTATAAACACCCTAACAAATATTTTTCTATCCAGAACTACGTAAACCCTATTTTTCATTATGGATAGAAATACGTAGAAATAAGGTCAACCCTTGTCGGGCTAAAAAAAAAAGATATTTACTTTGTTTTCCTTTCATTTTTGTTTCCTTTTTTGGAAAAAATAAACATTGTAAAAAATCACACTCGTTTTCTCATTTAATTAAAGACAATATCTTAGGACGGACATTGTATGGTGATAATTCATTTCCTACACGTAATAAACTTTCAGACTTTAAATTCAACTTGGCAAACCATAACCTTATCTTCCATTTTTTTTTTATAGTTTTTCATAATAAATTATGGTGGTCACTCCCCTCTCTTTGTTTTTTTAAAAACATTATTACGTGGTTCTACTCTTTATCATTTGTGATTTCCTAGAGTATTGTGTTCACATAATTAATTTTCTTAACCATGAGTGACTATTGACATCATTTATTTATATTTATATGTCTTTTTCTTTTCTAAGTCTTTCACTTAACTCATCTTTTATCTCACTTCTTCACTTATCTTCTTTATTTCTCTGACTTTTATTTATTGTTCTTCTGTATTTATTGTTTTGTCATTTGAGTGTTTAATTGAAATTGTGCTAACTGAACACCATTTCAATATTAATACACACATTATCATTCTTTTGCACAATTTTTTTTTATAATGAAATTATGTACACCATTTACCCATCCTGATAATATTTTTTTTTTTTGACTATTTTGAGTAAACGAATGTGAATTATAATCAAAATGAAAAAAAAAAACAAGAAAAGAGAAAGAAAGTTAGGCAAGCACTAGCTAAAGAAAACGAGCAAAAAAATCAAGAAAGACAACCTATTCAAGAAGAATAAGAGTTACTAATGGTGGAAAACAAACTAAGGTGAGAATTACTCTACACAACTATTGTATGTCCAATCCTAAGTGCCACAGGAGAAGTATTGTATGACCTCCTATTGAGGCCAATAACTTTGACATTAAGCTTGAATGATTCAACAAAATTAGTAGTTTGGAGGAGCAATTTAGAGAATCCAAATTCTCACATGGAGAGATTTATTGCAATATTTTATTTTAATTGTTTTGGTAAATTTGTGAGTTGCGTCTTCCTTACTTTCGATTATTTTGTTTTTATTAAAAACAATGTGAAAGTTTAAGTTTAGTAGATTATAATTTCATTCATTGGTTATTCATCTACTTGCATAATTATGCATTATTGATCTTTTGCTTACACATTTGTTGAATTGAAAACTCATTCTCTTAGTTATAAGTTTTAAATTTTGGATTATATTTTGTAGCACAATATTATTATTTGATTCATGATTATTTGTTGGAACCTTCACACAATACTCAAATGAGACTTATCACTATGACACTTCGAAAAGATGTTTAATCCTCTTAAACTAAGAAATATGAAATCTTAGATTTCTGTGGTAACACTTGCTACATTTGGTTATTAGAGAATTGTTTGCATTATAAAAAAAGAAAAGAAAAGAAAAAAAAAAAGAAAGAGAAAATAAGTTAATGATTGCTAAACACCTTTTTGAGGTCATAAGTTAATAGAAGAAAATTACAGTAAATATCCTTTTGGGATTGATTGACTAATGAGGAAATGTTTACTGTATAAAAATTAGTTTTGAGACAAAGTGTGGCAAGTGCATAGTAAAAGATACATACATAGTAGACAAAGAAGTGTTTTCTATGTTAGAAGCCTAATTTAAAAAAAAAAAAAAAAGTATTGTCATACTCGATGTTGTTTTATATCATTTTCTAACGTACTATAGTGATTGTTACACTCAAAATGTTGTCTCATATCATTTCTAATGTACTAGCCATTGTCATACTCAATCTTGTCTCATATATTATTTTCTATTGTACTAATGACTTAACAAGTTAGTTATGTTGTTATTAATTTTGAAATTGTGATTTTATACATCATTGCTTTTTTATTGACCTGAGTGGATGAGGTGATGTATTTTGGTGTATTTCTTTAATGTTGTTTTTTATTGTGTTTTATTTGCTTGAAGACAAGCAAAAATTTAAGCTTGGGAGATTTTGACGTGTTGATTTTTTTTTTTTTTTTTTTTTTTTTTTTTTTTTTTTTTTTTTTTTTTTTTTTTTTTTTTTTTTTTTTTTTTTTTTTTTATTTTTTTTTTTTTTTTTTTATATTTTTTTTTTTTTTTTTTTTTTTTTTATTTT
>Ga0099825_1010451_pt1 | contig 10184 bp, 4 predicted proteins | sample SiratroredBW_FD_76838 | JGI IMG/M metagenome (GOLD analysis project Ga0099825, IMG submission 76838) | Root nodule microbial communities of legume samples collected from California, USA - Siratro red BW | ecosystem: Host-associated > Plants > Roots > Nodule | place: USA: California | collected... | reverse complement strand
TTCTTAAATTTTTCAATCTAATCAGGAGACAATATACTTTGACATTGTTAAAGATCTTTGGACCTAATAAATTTTTCCAGTTTAAATGGAAAGTCAAAAAATTTCTTACTAAGAAATGAAGTTTTGCCTCTATATTGTTCTTGTCTTTTTTTTTTTCTTTATAACATTACTCTTTTTTTCACTGTCCCTTCCTACAGAATTTTTTTCAATATTCTTGGTTTGATTGGGAGAATTCAAGATTTATTCGATCGAGGTAGTGAATAGGGGATCATTTTTTTCTTGAACAATTCTTAAAAAAAAATTTCTATCGGATTTTACAGTCATAGGAGATTTTATTATTTCTGACTTGGGATATTTTTAAGAATAGATAAGGAATAACTACATCGAGTTCATGGATTTGCCCTAGATATCAATAGACCCATAAATGATTGATTTTTTATTCGAAACCGATTAGAAAACAAAACAATGAACCTTGTCTCCGAAGCACCACCTTTAAACCTCGTCTCAAATCTACATCGCTCCAAAGTAGTGACCAACCACGATGAATCACATAGAATAACTTAAATTCATCTTCAATCCATGTTAAACACCTCCAAACCTAGATAAAAAATTGTTTCTTTTACTCAATCAACACCTCCACTTAAAAAAATATTTTCATTGCCTACTCATCGCCATGTGACGACCACGTAAGGTTGTAAAGTGGTTGGCATGCCACGTGGCGGTGTCAAACCATTAGAACCCTATTATTTTAACAAAACTAATATTTTGACAACTGAAGAAAAAATACAACCCTTTGACAATCATGATGTGACAGCCCTTTATTATGTGATAAAGAACAAACTTGTATTTTTGTATTTTGAGCATAATGAAATTTAATTTGAAGGGAAAAGTGAATGAGCTTCGCGCGAGGAGAGAAAAAGATCAGTGTATGAGCGAGTGCCTGATTAAAGAAAGTTGGGAGAAACAAGAATAAATAGGTGGATTTCGTAGCCAAACCGTGATAAGGAAAAAATTTTCAGAAGGAAGTTGAGAAGTGAAAATCATAAAAGAAGAACAAAGGTTTAGGGTTTTTCATCTTGAAGGCGGGGTTAGGGGAAAAATGACATAAGTGGGAACGGGCGTCAGTTTAGACGAAAAGAATGTGAGCAGGCTATGCATTTTAAACGCTTTTTGTTTGGTAAATGTTTGTTTAATAAACCCCTTACCACAAACAGAAAACAACCACGTGAAAACTAGAACCACACCGTTACCTAAAACAGAAACGAACCACGAACCATCTCATCTCACTGCAAATCAAAACACACCACCGCTACCCAAAAATAGAGTCACCCACTAGAGAACTTCGATCTAGCAATCAACTACTCCTCCAAAGCACCAACTCTAGAATCACTTCAGTCACACAATCAACTATGACATACAACAAAAACATACATTCATCTTTCTTCACATTAAATCCTTCTCCTTCAATAAAAAATTATTATTATCACCAATTCATCACTACTTGACCACTACATAAGGTTGTCAAATAATTAGCATATCAAGTATCGGTATCAAACCATCTTAACACTTATTTTAATTAGCATGTCAAGTAGCGGTATCAAAGCATCTTAACTCTTATTTTAATGTCGAAGAAGTATCATTTACCGCTACCCATCCATTTATTTTATTGATTGAATTCAAATATCCAAAATGTCAACAACATCATATGATTGGATTGTTTTGGCACGGAGAAATCCCATGTCATCACATGATTCACTTTAAAACGAAAATATAACCACAATAACTAAACACACACACAAGTAAGTTTCATACGATACAATCTTGACATTAAAATTAACATACTTGGGAATTCAGACTCACTGTAACAACACTAATTTTTTCTTTTAGCCGCAAGACTTTGAGCCCGAGCCTTGAAATAGGCAAAAAGTTGGTCTCTAGGAGGCAGAACTTGGTTCACAAGTGGATGGTCGTGAAAATCTTGGCTCCATTTAAACAGCTTTGGAAAATTTTCACTCGTGAACAATTGCATCCCTGCTATCTGGTGAAAAATAGGTATGAACACTGCAGCAAAATCCACAAACCCAACCTCATCCCCACCAAAAAACTTCCCCTTCAGCTCATCCTCAAGAAACTTGAGAGCCTCAAATAACTCTTCTGCAGCCTTCTCTTTGTCTTTCTCATCAACCATGAAGGCAGATTTCCATGCTGGAACCACACACTAATCCCACAAATCAAATCACTATATTTAGTAAATAATTTGGTCAAACAAAACCATGGCTTTTTCTATCAGCGTATGATTACAGTAAATATTCTCCAACAGATCTGATCATATATCTTTTTCCAATCACAGTCTATATAGTTTATGGGAAGAAGGGATCTAAGAGTTGTTACCTTGTCATCAATGAACTTGGCCCAGAAACGAGCCAAGGCTCTTTGGTAAGAATCAGAAGGCAAGATGGGATTGTGTTTCCATGTGTCATCGATGTACTCAACAATCACAAGGGACTCTGATATTGGCTTCTCATTGTGAACGAGCACAGGAATCATTTTGTGAACTGGGTTATACTTTAGGAGAAGATCACTCTTGTTGTTCAAATCGTCTTCCAAATATTTGTATTCAATTCCCTTCAATTTCAGAGCAATCTGAACCCTGTGCAGAAATGGGCTTCCCACAACTCCCAAAAGGGTCAACTCTTCCACACCTCCAGCCATTACAGCACCACTTCTCTTCTCTTCACCAAACCAACTACCAAGTTACTTCTTTTGGTTAATCAATCTTCTCATCTTCATCTCCTGCAATTAATTACTATATATAGTAGACACACTTCCATCTTCTTATTAAGTAAAAATAGAACTTTACCCTACAAAAGGCAAATATGAAAAATCAAGAAACATAAGTTTAATGACTAGTGATAATATAATTTTTACTTATTGTTATTTAATCATAAATTATTAGTAGTATATTTTTATAAAAATTAATTGACTTATCATTCAAAATAATTCTTAAATTAAATTAGAAAGCAAAACATTTATAGTTTCTTTTCTTGAAAGAATACTTGTTATTAAATTAAAAATATGAATTTAAGATATTTCTTATAAAATTAGTAAATTTATCATACATAACCGTGATGATTTAATATGGTATGAAAGTGGTCGTAAATTTATATAAAAATACAAATTTTAAAATATTTATTATAAACATTAATAAATTATTACGTCTACCCTTAGGATATTTTTTGTAAGGCATATAAGTCAAACTTATTTGCTTCAACAAATACAAGTCATTATTAAATAAATTAAAAGCTTTAACAATTAAATTATTTCATAAATCAGATAAATTATTAAAGAAATATTGACATAATTTTAATTAATATTTTTAATCAATTCAATGTATCATTTTTTAAATAATTATTTACATAAATAAAAAAATTTAATTATAAAATTAAATAATTTAACATAATTATTATACAATTTATCATAAATTATTTTTCTCTATTTTTATGAAATTTATTTATTTTTTATATTATTGCACATTAGTTTCTAACTTCTTATATATTATGAAAATTATTTTTTTAAATTTCTAAAATAATTTTCACCTTGATTATTTGGCATGTTACATGTCCTATCTTCAAAGAATAATTATAACGTTTTGCATGATATACTTACGTCATAATACTCATATCCCTGGAAAGCCATCGACCACACGATTTTATATCAGAAGATATTTTTTCTTTCGTGAGCCAAAATGTCAATAACACTAAAACGCCGAAAGGAGAAGTGTACAAAAATTATTATATTAAAATTACAAGAATTATTTAACATTTACTATTTAAATCATTACAAAATTCAGAAAATATATTAAATTTTCCTCTTTAAATAATTGTAATTACTAATTGCCAATACATTCCATTATTCTATTGATTGAAATAGCAAAAATTAATAGTTAACATTTTCTTTTCGTTTTATAGAACCCACTTACAAATCTCAAGGGAAAAAAGCACTATTCAAGGTAACTTTCTTAAATTACTGAAATGAATAATTTTGAAAATTTGAATAAGTGATATTTGGAAATCTTACCTCCCAATATTACTTCCCTTCTATTTGTTTGATTAAAAATGGTTTAAACTATTAGAACTTCCTTTATTTTAAATTTTTAATAAATTAACAAGACTTTGTTCCGTATATGACTTTGGTTTAATTTTTTTACTTACTTACATGAAATGTTTCTTATTTTATTTTTTATAATCTATGTTTTTTTATTAAGCAGAAAAGACCGAGCCAAAAACACAAGCAATTCAATGCACACAATTAATTCAAAGCAAAAGTGAAAGTGTAATTGCATGCAGTATGATGTGGCTTTCCTCACAATTCGTAATGTCATTTCTTCGTAAATAATCACATACAAATAGCAATGCTTCCCACTTATGCATGCGCATGAACACTAAATTCGTAGAGACAAAGTCGAAGGACTGTAGAGACATCTTTTTTACTTGTATATATATTTTGATAAAACGTTGGAGGCAAAGAATTTTGATTTTCAATAAAATATTATTTTTTTCGAATTAAATAACTGTTATGATAAAGTCCGTCCTAAAAGTTTAACGATAAATATATTTTAATAAAAATATTTTACAGCAATTCATGTTCACACGAGTTGTAAAAAAAATTGGTTCTAAGGCAAAATAATTTTGAGCTGTTCAAAATGGACATTTCTTGTGATAGTAGAGAAAAATTCTACTCATTATTGATTAGTCTGTCATTATTAATTTTTTTGACAAATCTTAATGATTCGTTTTATTTGAAGGATGCAGCGGAGGTAAAAAAAATAATGAATTTCATTGCATTTAACTGATAAAAAATATAAAAAATTGAAAAGCAAACAGATTATATTAGTATTTTTTACTGTAATTTTCATCTCTTTCTCCTTCTTATTTTTCTTTATTATTTTTAATTAAATGTCTTCAGTTCTTTTTATCTGTTTTTATTAACTTTTTGTTTTTACTTATTCTATCTTACTTTTTTCAGTCAAATGGAGTATAAACGTGACTTATGCGGTTGAGTGTATCGTCTCTTTTTGTTTATTTTATTTTTTTATTCATTTATTTGTTTTTTTATTATATTTATTTTTCATTTTTTATTTTGTCGTTTCCCACCAATTTTCTTACTCTTTTATTTATGTCTAATCACGTTCTCCTAACCGCTTTTTCCGGTCTTCTTTATACTATTCTTCATTTTTAGGTTTTCACACCTACACTACTTCCAATCGATTTTCGCGCAAATTATTGTTTTTCTATATTGTTTAAAGATTTAATTTTAGAGACAGAGGTTAAGTAGTATTTTAAAAAGAAATGAATTTATGAATTAAAAATATGAAATAATTTATTTCGTGAAATACTCGGTATTTTCATCAGCGATAACTTTATAAACTTTGTAATCAATTTCTTAAAGCTCATACATAATAAATTTTATGTTTTGTTTCTTCGAAGAAGGAAATTTGAATGGATTGTGAAAATAGTAAAATTGTTTGAATTAATAAATAGATAATAAGATTTGAAAAATTTGTATGAAATATTTGTAAAAATTTAAGAATAATTTGATAATTATTATTGATATTTTTTATTTTTTTTAATTGATAAATTTATTAATTATTAATTGACCTTTTAAAATAATATGGTAAAAAAAGTATATAATAAATTTGTATGGAATAATCGATTATCTCTCATCTTCTATCTTTAGACACTTAAGCCCAGGTCGTCGATACTTTTACTGAAACGACCGTTGTAGTATACTGACGACCACCACCACACCTCCATCCAATAGCACCACCACAAACTCAAGACGCATAGTAACATTGCTCTATGCATGGCATATTGGAACCATGTTATTCAAGGGATTTGTCTAAAATTTAACTTCTACTAACGTGATAGTCGTGGCAAATCTCTTCATTGAGACAAGGATGTTCTCCCGCAAATCGTCGATGATGCATCCTCGCCAATCACTTAAACCAAACACAGATAATCCCCCCATATCCCTCGTATGCTATAGTTGATGCATACACATCTTTCATTCAAACGCAACATTAAAGTGAAATGTTTTTTTTTTTTTATATATTAATCAGCAGAACTACATGCATCCACATTGTTTTGATTAGAATTTTTCTTCAAATAAACCAAAATTGATAAAACACCTATATAACACTGTCGATTCTCTATTAAAACCAAATTATCCAAATTTATATTTATATTAAAATATATATTCTCTTCTTCTACTTTTTCTTTATTTACCTGCATGGCACCCCCTAAGTCTCTTCCAACTTTGAGTGTGAAAATTCTATTAGAATTGCATTGTTAACAGTTGCTGCTGATGGTTACGTTGCACAATTAGTGTATCACTTGGACCATGACTGTATTTTAGCCCAAAATAATATAATAAGGGTGCGAAAAGTAATTAATTTATAGACGTGAAAATTGAAAAAACGTGCACTCACTAGGAAAAGCCTAGTCAAGGGATCCAATTTAGTTATTAAAAAATTACAGCCCATATAAATTGTTACTCCTCCAAACCAAGTTGGATTATGAACGATTTTGTTAATTTCTTAAGATTTAATACCAGATAATTAAGAATAATTAAGTTATGTTTAAATTTAATACCAGAATACCTTATAGAAAAGGTATAAGTATGAGGTGTTGGGGTATGAAAAAATCATTTTTTATTTGAGTTAGCCAATACCTCAACGGCTAAAATAGTTACTTTCATTAAAGAGATGATTATTTATGTGGTTTTTTTATTTGCTTCTTGTCTTGTGATTAATATGTTTTTATCTAAAAATACATTTTGAAATCTACAATATGAAATGTATTTATATTTTCGGAATATATAATAATTTAGAAAATATTAGTGATTGTATCATGGGGCATTTATTATTAGTAGAATATCGTAAGGATCATATGTGGATCATCATTACTAGTGAAAGCTAGATAAAGACCGATGATGTTACTCCATATATAGGATAAGGAACAAATTACCACTGCCATTGATACCAAGATATTGCCACCAACTGTTGTAGGACACGGATGAATAAATAGGATTTGTAATGCAGTTAGTGATGGATTTTATCAATGGATAATTTAACAATCAATTTGCTGACCAATTTATTGATGGATAATTTAGTGGTTTATATATTCATCGATAAATCTGTATGGATAAATTGACCGCTAAATTATTCATTAATAAAATATATCAAAAAATTAACCATTAACTTATTTTTTACTAAAATCTATCGATAATAACATTTTAGTAAGAAATACAAAGCCATTTGTAATTATAATTTTTCTTGCCGTGTTTTTATTCAATTTCTCATGAGCATCCATGTTTAACTCTTTTGAATACATGACACAGTCAATTGTCAATGAACGAAGACATTTGTTTGTATCAAGTTCCAATCTATTGTCAAATTATTTGCAACAAATTTTATAACACCAATTTCGACACTTTACACCAAGGGTTTTCATGTTGAAACTGACAATTATGGTATTGTGTTTCCAAATTATAAAAATACCTACATATCAACGTGCAAACTCCAACAACAAGCTGTACTCAAATAACAATCATCCTAAATAATTCAGCAAAATCCTTAAATTGGTGTAATTTTTACACAAAATTCCCAAAATGGTGCACTTTTATTTTTATTTTTTTTCGGGTATGGATAAATTGTACATAGGTGACACAATTTCATGTAAAGAAATAGTGTCCCTATTGCACCATTTAGTTTAAGGTCAAGTGAAATGGTGGAAAGAGAACACAATTTTAGTTTACCAAATGAATTCCTGCACTCAAGGCACTATTTCAATTAATTGGTTAATTAAAATGTTAGACTACTGCACAATTTTGGGGTGGTTAAATTTCTCTCAGCCATTCCTCTTCTGTTCTTCTGTTTTTTTTCCCACATTGTATCTTTAGGTTGTGCAAAATAAAATCAATGCATAATGATGAAGCAGTTTTGTTTATTGATGAATATGTAGTGGTTGAAATTAATTGTGATTAAGTAATTGAAATAAATGTGAAGTTAATTTGAATGGAATGGTTACATGGCCCTGAAGAAAATTTATATAAACTATAGACAATAATTTGTCAATGTAACCAACAATTTCTATTTCAATGTAAAATAAATTTTATAATTTTATAATTCACGTGTTTATAAACTAACAATTTTTAAAAAAAAATCTATAATATTTTCAATTTTTTTTTCTAAATTTATTGCTAAATTTTAATTTTATTTTAAATTATATCTATATTAGTAGGTAAATTCAAATATCCAACTTAAATTTATTTTTACAATATATATATTTTATTAATAAATTTTAATTTAATTTAATTTTTCTTTTCAACTTCAAATTTACTCTTAATGTAATTCAATATATAAATCTCATATTATCATCATTTTTTATTTTAATTTAAATAATAATCCCATCAACCCTTCTTTTAATTCAAACAATATAAATTTTCACTATATAAAAATCATCTTTCCATTTTACTAGCTTACATAAATTTTTTTCACACCAAATCAACCAATGCCTAAAATTGTACAATAGTTTAACGATTTTAATTAACCAAATTATGCTATTGTATGCACAATTTTATTCCACTTTAAATTAAATCGTGCAATAAAAATACGTTTTTTTTACAATGGAATCATTCTACGTACGATTTACATATACTCGAAAAAAAAAATAAAAGTGCACAATTTTTAAAATTTCTAATAAAAATTACACCTATATAAGAATTTTGCAGAATAATCCAATACATAAAAAAAATGTCCTCCTTGTGGTTCTAGAGCCTACTATCGGTACTACCATATAATGTATATATACATAAATGTGATTTTTTTTTTATTAATCAAAATCTTGATTAATGTCCCACAAAATTAATTGTAATATTTAGTATATTCTTAATTTTTTAACTAAACTTTATACTGATAATATCATTCACATGTCACCTAAATATCTATAAAGCAGTCAAATTTATACCTTTACAATAATAGTCATAATAGTAAATCATTTAAAAAGTACATTACTATAAATTTGATAATAATATTCAAAATATTGATTTAAATTACTAATTTTAAGTTTCAATAAATATTAAATATTATTATTATTATTGTTAATTGTACTTTTTAAATTTTAATAATATTAAAAAGTTTAAATTAAATATTGATAATTATTAATCATAATTTTTAATATTACAAATATTTTCATTTATTTTATATTAACGTAACTTCTAAAATAATATCATTATTAATATTTAGAAATTTAAAATATTTGTAAATATTAAAATAATTTCTAATAATTTGAAAAATTCTTCATATTTTTTTAAATTATGAAAATTATTTTATAGATAATTTTTTAATAGTATTTATATATTAAGTTTACTAAATATATAAAACATAAAAAAATAAACGACCTTCCACGAAAATTGATTTACGAGGAGTCAGGTCTTCTTCGGAAGCGAAGACGTAAGAGTGAATTCCAAGAAGGGACAACGTAAGAGTGAACTTCATAGTTTACAAATTGTTTGAACATAGCTTTATATTATGAAACATGTTACTAAATAAGACACAGTACGAATTTGACATGAAATGGAAACGGCAATATATTATTGATGGAGAAGTTGTTCACACAACTATCCCTGAATAAATCTATTCTGAGGCAGTGAGGCTTTCATAGCGAGCTTTGAAGAAGGCAAAAAGTGGTTCCTTAGGAGGAAGAACTTCCTTCACAACAGGGTGGTTGATCAGTTCTTGGCTCCATTTGTAGAGATTAGGAAATTTGTCACTGCTCAATAACTGCAAACCTGTTACTTCCTGAATGATCGGAATCCAAAATGCTATGAAGGAAGCAGCAATATCCACCAACCCAATCTCCTCTCCCCCGAAAAACTTCTTCTCCTTTATCTCTTCCTCAAGAAACTCCAGACCTTCTAATATTTCTTGCACATTCTTGATGTTCAGGGGACAAATGAGAAGAAAGGAAGAAAAGAAGAAGAGATGGGTTACCTTGTCATCGATGAATTTGGACCAGAAACGAGCCAAGGCTCTCTGGTAAGGATCAGAAGGCAAAATGGGGTTGTTGGTCCAGGTCTCATCGATGTACTCAACAATCACAAGGGACTCTGCTAGGGGTTTCTCA